>Ga0209201_1000980_pt1 | contig 35766 bp, 26 predicted proteins | sample AD_UKC055_MetaG_FD_184411 | JGI IMG/M metagenome (GOLD analysis project Ga0209201, IMG submission 184411) | Active sludge microbial communities of municipal wastewater-treating anaerobic digesters from USA - AD_UKC055_MetaG (SPAdes) (version 2) | ecosystem: Engineered > Bioreactor > Anaerobic >... | reverse complement strand
CAGCGGCCCTCGTGGCCTTTGCCACGGCCGTAAGCGAGGCGAACCGCTCGCCCGCTTCAATGCGGTGCCCGCCCACAACCACGCTTTTCTGGTCGTGCGCATCCTTCGCCGCCAATGCGCAATACACGTGCGCACCCGCCAGAAGGGTTTCGCCCAGCACAAGCGCTTCGGGATAGGGCTCTTCGCCGTATGCCGGGTCGAGCAATGGCAGGAGCTCGGCGTGGGCGTCGTCAATCCCTGCCTGTATGAGCTCGGCGGGAACCGATGCCGCGTCGTTGAGCTGAAAGCGCAGCCGCACCATCGTTTCAGATGCAAAACTCGCCATATTCGAGCCTCCTCATTAGAATCGGGGAAGGGAGCGATCCGCCAAGCCCGGACCGCTCCCCTCGGTTCAAGACCAGTCGCTGCGCACCACCACGCGAGCCTTCTCATAGATGATCGCGAAGTCGGTGACGACGGTCAGATACGTCCGGTCCCACTGCTGGTTGATAAGCTTGTCGCTCTCGACCAGCAGGTCTTGTTCGGTGAGCTTCTGGGCCGCGTACCCCGCATCGAGAATGGTGAGCTTGTCCGCGGGCTGGCCCGCCATCGGCACCAGGCGTGTGCCCAGCGGCGTGGGCAGGTTGCCGGTCTTCGCGAAGTCGAACAGCGCAGCCTCCTTGAACGCTTCCATCTCGAGGATGGCCTGGCACAGCTCCGCATTGGCCAGCATATGGGTCGGCGTGAAGTAGTGGTCGAGGGTCAGTGTCAGGAAACCCTTCACCAGGTCGCCGTACGCCCAGACGCCCGCCGCCGCGGTGTCGAGCGTCACCGGCGCCGTGCTGCCGGAAGCGTCGCCCGCAACCAGGATCTCCGCCAGCCGCGCGTCGAGATGGCGCCCCAGCCGTTCGCCGATCCGCTGAAGATGCACCCGGAGCATGTCCACCGACATCCGCCGGATCACCTCGTACGACGCAATTACGCCCCGCCCTTTCTTGTCCAGCTTGATCACGCGATCGCCATACTTGATGGACGATTCCGGGATCGCCGCGCCCTCCGCGACGGTGCGCAGCTCCTCCTCGAGTTCGTCTTCCCGAACGTAGGGCACGTCAAACGCCGTGCTGCCGACCCGCTCGTCGCGAATGATCAGGCCAGGGTACACGGGCTTGCGGGTCATGCCGCTCAGGACCGCGTCGCGAACCATGTCCGGAAACAGCCATTTCGCGTTGGGGTCAGACTGAAAGAAGCGGTCCACGGTGATGCGGTCCAGGTCGATGCCGAATTCCTGGGCGCAATAGTCGCGCACGGTGGTGCCGAGCGCACGAAAATACTGGCCATGGGTCAGCCCGAGGCCCTGCAGCGTTTCGTAAAGCCCGGAACCGCGGACCTGCCGCAGCTTCTCGGGCTCCTGGCTCAGGAACGCCACCCGCTCCTTCACCATATCGTCTCGATATGCCATCGGTTGTTCCTCCTTAGAGCAGTACGTGGACAAGGCCCGCCGCCGCGTCCACCTTGAGGTTCACGCCCTTGCCGTTGCCGGACGCCGGAGCTTTGACCTTGCCGTTCGCCGCCGCGGCGGTCACGCCGGCAAGGCCGTCCACCACCGGCGGGGTCTCGCCGTCGTATTCGAAAATGGATATGCCCCGCACCTTAACGGGTATCGCTGCCCCGTTGTCCGAGGCGTCAGCCAGGGCTTCTCCGAACACGGGGTCTTCCGCGTCCGTATCGTTGCTGACGGTGTAGGCGCCGATCAGCTTGACCGCATCGCCCTTTGCGATGCTCACCGCGCCCGCCGCCGGGGTCCTGCACGTGATGACCAGTTCGGTCACCACGCCGCCAATATCGCCAAATGCCATGGTTCACTCTCCTGTGGTTCGGCCGCGCGTGTGCCGGGCCGTAATGGCCGGGCGCGCGGCCTGTTGTGGTTCAATTGGATTGGGAAAGACGCCCCCGCCCCGCCCTCCTGTGGGACAGGGCGGGAGCGTCCCGTGGCGCACGGCCCTCAGCCGCCGCGCACGATGCCCATCGCGCGCTCTGTCCAGGCCCCGTGTTCGCCGTCAGGAAGCGTTTCCGGGTGCGACGCAGGCGATGGGGGATACTTGTGATCAAACCGCACCTCGTAGGCGCGAAGGTGCGCGGTGAGCTCGTCGAGGGACAGGGACTCGAGCGTGCGCCGCCACACGATCTCGTCGAACGTGCTGCCGTCGAGTTCCCGCCCAAGGCCGCAGAAACGCGCGATAGCCCGCCGCCGCGCCGTTACGCCGTCGCGCAGGACGGCCGGAAGCGACGCTGCGTCCACCGCCATCTCGTCCATGGTCTCCTGGAGGGCCCGCGCCGCTGCCGGCGAAAGAAACGGCATTCGCTCCGCCCGGAGCGCGCGCGTGCCCTTCCGGCCCTCGAGCAGCAGTTCCCGCGCATCCTTCGACCATGCGAGCACGGTATACAGTCCGGCATCCTCCCGCGCTGCGTCGCCGTCCTGTTCCAGCCACCGCATGGGATGAGGGCCTTTCTCGAGGGCCCAGCACCCCTCGTCCGGGAACGGGTGTTCCAGACGCCAGCCAACAAGGTATCCCGTCTGCTCGAGCCGTAAATCCCAGTGAGGACCGGTCCCGTCGTGATGCCGCTGAAGCACAAAGCGTCCGGCCGGAGCGCGCTCTGGGTCCGAAGCTTCCCTGGCGCCCGGCAAAACCGTGATTTTCCAATACATGCCCTGAACCTCCATCGCTCAAACAAGTTGTTGCAGAAGCGACACGATCACGCCCACAAGATTTGCCACGAGCAGAGTCACGCCCCGCGCCAGGGTGGTCTCGAGGCGCTGCACCCGCGTTTTCAGCTCGCTCAGGTCTTCGCGCAGCGTCGTCCACTGAATATCGTGCACAAGTTTGTAGGGGCAGGCCGGGTTCTCTTCCGGCGCCGCGGCCCTTGCGCTTGTCAGGATGCTCTGTTCCACGAAAAGCCCTCCTAGTTGTCCGACCGGCTGAGTTCGTGCCACACGCCGTCCGCGTAGACGAGCACGAGCGTATCGCCGGGGTGAGCGGTCCATCCGCCGGCCAGATGCAGGCTGGCGTTGTCCGTGAACACGCAATCCGCATCTCCCCCGATAATGATCACGGTCTGTCCTGAAACGCCGTCATCGAGGCGGGTCACGTCATTTCCGGCGGTCCACGCAGCCGGCACGCGAAAAATGTTGGCGCCCGCGACGCTCGGCGTCTTGTCGTCCGCGGCAAATGTCGCAACCTCGGGCGTGCTCAACGACCCCGAGACCCGCACGGCCCCCGCACCCTCATCCGCGGATACCTCGAGATCCCCCGGCGATGTGATCGACCCGCCCTGAATAGCCAGGTCTCCGACCACGGTTACGTCGTCGCCAAAACGGCACGCGCCCAAACCCGTGTACACCGCGTAATTCGCCGCCGTTCCCTGCGTGACGTCCTCGAGATACAATCCATACAGGCTGGTCACATCGCTTGCCGACCCCACCGTGCCGCCGTACAACGCCATGGCGTCAGTAACCGCCCCCGGCTGAGTCAACACGACCTGCCCCTTGACGCCAATGCCGCGATCCATCCTGGAAAAGATCGGACCCGCCAGCGCGAGGCCGCGCACACCGCTGATTTCGGTGGAAGCAGCCGTGTAGCCTGACCCTACGCTCGCACGTCCAACAATCCCATGAATATTGGACATGGAATGGGAGCTGCCGGACCAGACAATATGACCCTCGAGGGCCGAGCGCTCGCTCAGCACCAGCGTGTCCGAGCCTTCAAGCTTCGCTTTCATGAGATAGGTGTCGCCGGACGCTGTGCCAACCGACACCCGCGCGCCCCGTACCTCGAGAGCGCCCGGCAGTACGACGTCGCCGTCGTCCTCGATATGCACGCCCGTGGCGTTGGTGGGCTGGATGTAGGTGCCGGCGTCGGTCCACAACCCGCCAACGCCGCTCAAGAAGTCCCGGCGTGACATCTCGCGAGTTGTCCCCGCGCTCGCATCGTGTACCAGCAACGTGTCCGCGTCGTCGGCCACGGTCTCGTTCTGCGCCGCGGGAATGTCTATTGCGCCGCCGTCTACCCTGCCCGAGCTGCCAACCGTGAGTGCATCGCTCACCTTGGCGTCGGTAACGGAATCGTCAAGGAGCTTTCCCCCGTCGAGAAATCCTTCCTGGGTCGTGATTACCTGGCCGGGCGCTCCGGCAGTCAGACGCCCGCGGGCCGTGAGGTCGCCCTCGATCACGACGTTCCCGTCGGAGAAGAGGTCGCCGTTCGCTTCAATATCGAGACCCCCGCCGCTATCGCCGTACCCGCCGCCGATGCGCAGCTCCTCGAGATACCGTGGCGCGGCGCTCATACCCATCAAAAGCACGCCCGCGAAACACGCGCCGTACGTCCATCGCCGTTTCAGCATCATTCGTCCTCCCACAAACCACCCGACCACATTTCGATGGGCGCGTGAAAGTCGCGCCGGCCCGCCGCGAGTGCGTCATCGAGTTCGAGTGCTCGTGTACCCGAAACGAAACGGGTTCCCTGCGAACCCGAAGCGACCACCGACCCCTCGATGACCTCGAGCACATCGCGCAGCACGCAGTGGCACAAAGCACTGTTGTAACTGCGCCCCGGGACGTGGTCGCAGGTTCTCAAGTCCTTGCCGCACGCCGAACACTCGGGCTTGCGGAACGAGAACCCGATCGACGTCTCGCGGTACACCCCGCCCTCGATGTTCAAAATGAAATCCTGGTTGTCTTTCGTCCGCAACACGTACACGTCCGGCCGCACGGAGAGCCGGTCCTCGTCGCGGTGGAGTTGCGAGCGGAAGAACGTGCCGCGGGGCAGCGAGCCGCGCACGTCATGGCGTTCCATGAGCGGGCGGCCCGGCACCAGCGCGTTGATTCGCGCCAATTCATCTTCGGGAAAGCGGCTGAAATGCCGGTCGATCTGGTTATTGCACAGGTCGAGCGTGAATACGGCGAATTCCTCGTGCGACAGTGGGCGGAGCGTGAAGGAGTTGACCTCCTCGAGCGCGTCGTGCAGCGTACCGCTCGCGCGGGTCCCCACGAGGGCCCCTTCGTGCCGGAAAACAAACGGTTCCAGTTCCATACGAGTTCCTTTCAACGGTGTTCGTGCCTCAGGAAACTTTGATGCCAAGCGATTCCGCGGCTTTCTCGTGCGTGATGAAGCCCGCGTCGCGCAGCAAGACAGCGTTTTCGATTTCGCGGCGGCGCGCCTCCGCTTCCCGCACGATATCCGCGGTGCGGTGGCTGCGCATGTGCACTTTCGCCTGCGCGCTGCCCCACATGAGCGCCAGCTCGAAGTTGTAAAGCCGTTCGAGGAGGCGTTTGACGCACCGGTTCACGGACATCACCTGGCGGGTGATGATCTCGAACTGCGCCGTGCCGTAGGTCTCGGTGGTGCCGTAATTCCGCCCCAGCAAGATCGGCATCAGGTGCATGCCCGTGATGACCTGTTCCTCGATGGCCTTGTGGTTCTGGTAGAAGACCTGCGACCGCTGCTCCCCGCGAACCAGGGACACGCTCACGTTGTCGAAGGTCACCAGGTTCTGGTCCGTCTCGATGTTGCTGAGCTTCTTGCGGAGATTCTCGAAATTCGCCTCGATGCGTTCGCGATAGGCCTCAACGGATTCCCCGCGAAGCCGCTCTTCCGGCGTGTACTGCACGTGCAGCTTCGCCCAGCCCGCGTTGTGCGTCGCCTTCGCCATGTCTTCGAGCAGGCGCTGCTGAATCTTGACCACGAACGGAATCGCGCGCAGCATGGACCGCCCGTATGGATTGGTGCCGTCGCGATCAAGCCCCACGTAGACAAACCGGTCCTTCGACAGAGGGATCTCCCGGCCCTCGTGAACCTGGTACGGATGCAATCCGTCCTTCTCGCGCCGGAACCGCACGGTCCACACGTCGACGGGCACTACGTCCCAGATCGATTCGCGGCTCTGCGACAACACGATCTCTACGGCCGCCGCCCCGTAGGTGAACAGCGAGGTGTAGAAAATGTCGAGCAGGCCGTCCATCCCCCGGTCGCCGCTGTTCACGCGCTTGTTCAAGTCTTCGAGGAGCCGTTCCGCGCGCTTCTCCGCCTGGGACGAGGAGGAATTCACGACCTCGATGTCGTAACCGGTCTGGCACAGCCGCTTCCATGTCCAGACCGCGTCCGAGATGTCGGGGATGGCGTCGCGCAGGAAACGGTACACCTCCAGCATGTAGAAAGGCGTTTCGTTGGGCAGGCGAATAAAACCGCCGACGGCCCCCTGCAACCGCGTGACATCCTCGGGTACCGCAAACGTGCGCGAGGGAATCTCGCGAAACGTTTCCGCGCGCATTGGCGCCTGCGCGCGCGTGTCACGCCACGCCCTGCTCCAAAACCGGTCAAACCAGCGTGCCATATCCGTTCCTCATTGTTCTTCAACCACTTCCGCCTCTTTAGGGCGAGTGTTGCCCGTGACCGCGCGGCAGCTTTGCACGGAAATGGTTGAAATACAATGTATTACGAAATGAGGAACGGCCCCGCGAAGTGGATGTCAGACGGCTCCGGGACAGGGCACACAGGCGGGTTTTCCCGCCCGCCCCCAACGTAGGGCCGGTTTTCCTGCCGGCCCATTGATCGCGCCGCGGGCGGACACGCCCGCGCACCTTGATGTCTTGGAGACCTTGCGGTCGTAAGAGTGGCGCGGTCGGGAAACCGCGCCACAGCGGAACGCCCCTACCCTCGGGGCGATGGCGCCCCCCGTCAGCCACGCGGGTCTCGGCCCTGTCAATCCCGGGGCGATCTCGAGAAGTCCCGCCGGGCTAGTCGAAGACGATCCTGAGTGTCTTGATCTCAAAGGGCGCGACCGGAACAGTCACGCTACGCCGCCGGACCTTCACGGGCAGCTCACCTTCTTCGAGAAGATTGCATTCGCAGGCCTGCTTGACGCGGCGGTCGAACGTCAGCGTGGTTTGACCCCGGCTATTGCCCGCCTCGTACAAACGCATGATGACCGCGTCACTGTTTTCGGCTTTCTTGACCGTTTCCACCACCACGTTCGGATTGGATACCGAGCAGAACCGTATGGCTTTCGCCTCTGCCGCGCCGTGCCCAGCCGTGACGAACGACAGCGGCACGTTCAGATTGTACGCTTCGCGCACCACCTCGTCCGCCATGAACCCGCCCAGGTGCGGCAATAACGCGTAGGTAAACGTATGTTCGCCCCGGTCTGCTTGCGGATCGGGCGACACCGGCGATTTCAACAGGGTCAGCGACAACATGTTGTCGAGGGTGTCGTGGCCGTACTTGCCATCATTCAACAACGCCACGCCGTAGTCCCCCTCGGAAAGGTCCACCCATTTGTGCGCACAAACCTCGAACTGCGCCCGATCGTGCGGCGTGTTGCTGTGCGTGTTGCGGATAACATGCCCAAACTGAATCTCGCTTCGAAACACCGGCGCGTTCAGGTCCAGAGGAAATCCCACCTTTAACAGCGTGTGCGTCTCCTGCCAATCCACCCGCGTCTTGAAATCGATCCGCGGGGAGGCCGCATAAAACGTCATCTCCTGAACCAGCTCCGACCGGCGGCCGATTTCGTACGTCGACCGTATCGTTATGAACAACGGCCCCTCCGTCACGACCTCGCGTGAGACCAGACGGTCCTGCGGGACAACCTTGTCGCGGTAGAAGAGATCGATGTCCCACGCATCCCAGGTGACGGGCACGTCCTCGGCCGTATAGAAATCATTCAGGCGGCGCCCCTGCTTTACCAGCTCGCGATCCACGGAACGATCAATCAAGCTCGTGATCTTCCCCGACGCATCGAACTTCACTCTGTAATAAGGCGTCTCGAGGGCGCGGTCATGATTCGCGAAAGGCGACATCGGCGCATCGGCCCCTTGCCGCAGATAGATCGGCGCCACGCTGAGCGCGTCGGCGGTCACGGCAATGGCCAGCCCCCGCGTCTTGCCGTCACACACCCATTGGCAAGGAACGGGTTCCCCGTCGGCGTCGTCCACAACGAGCCCCTTGTCGCATTTGACGAAGATCAACCCCTCACGCGCCCACGAAAGGCTGTTCGAGACCAGATACGGGGTCCCCGTCCTGCTCGTGTCCACGTGTTCCGCCAGAGTCTTGAGGGCTTTCCGCTTGAGATTGCCGAGGTCTTTCTCCATCCCTGCATACGCCGCTTCGGCGTCATCGTAAACCCGCCGGATCGAAGACCCCGGCAAGATGTCGTGGAACTGATGGGTCAGCAACGTCCGCCAGAGACGCTCGAGCTTCTTGGCAGGGTACTTGAGCCCGTACCGCATCGCCTGAACCGACACCAGTTCGACTTCGCGCAACAGAAGCTCGAGCCTGCGGTTGTGCCGCTTGGTCCGCGCCTGGCTCGTGTACGTGCCGCGATGTGTCTCCAGGTAAAGCTCGCCAACCCACCGCGGGCGTTTCACCTTCTGCTCGCGCAACCGCGCCAGAAACTCCGACACATTGACGAACGCCGTCTTGACGCATCCCTCGAGGTCGTTCATCCGGCGAGCCCGCTCGCACATCTCCCGCGTGACGCCCCCACCCCCGTCTCCGTATCCGATCGACGACAGCGTGGCGTCCTGGAGCTCTTTTTGCTGCACCTGGTCCCAGCAGTCCTTCGAAATCTCCGGACCCACCTCAGCGTTGTAGCCGCCGTTCCGGCAGGTGATGTAGTGGGTGAAAACCTGGCTGCCGTCGATACCCTGCCACCAGAACGTGTCGTAGGGAAACCGCGTGGTGTCGTTCCAGTTGATCTTGCTCGTAACAAAGTTGAGGATGCCGCATTTCTTGAGAATCTGCGGCAATGCCGCCGAATAGCCGAACACGTCCGGAAGCCAGAGCGTGTCGCTCCTGTAGTCGAATAGCTCCCGGGTCTTTTTGTGTCCTTCGAGGATTTGCCGCACAAGCGACTCGCCGCTCGTAAGGTTGCAGTCGGCCTCGGCCCACATGCCGCCATTCGGCTCCCAACGGCCCGTCTTCACTTCCCCCTGAATCCGTTTCACGATGTCCGGGTACTCGCGCTGTATCAAATCAATCAGAACCGGCTGCGACTGCAGAAACCGCATCTCGGGGTAATGGTCCATCAGGTGCAGCATGCCCGAGAAGGTCTTCGCCGCTTTCCGGGTCGACTCGGCGATCGGCCAGAGCCAGCCCACGTCAATATGCGTGTGCCCCGCCAGGCCCACCATCGGGGTGGTCGGGCCATTCGGCGCCGCCAACAAGGGCGCGAGGATGCGCCCCGCCAGCTTCGCCGCTTCTTCCAACTCGCCATCGCTCTCCCAGTGGATCGGAATCAGATCCATGGCGCGGTTCAATTCGTCGATGATGCGCGCGCGCCGCAACGAGTTCGTATCGAGCGTAAGAGCGGTCCGTAACAGAACGTCGGCGCCGTAATGCAACGACGCCGTGGCTTCGCGTTCAACGACCAGTTCGCTGGCCTCCAGTTCGAGCGGAGGCGCCTGGCCGGGGTCGGCGCCCGTGAACTGATGAAAATACACGTAGGGATTGGTAGGCCGCACGTTCGGAATGCGGTGGCCCGTGTATTGATCAATGTGAAACACGAACCGCTCGCGGCCCGTCGCCGGCGCGGCCAGCAGCGCCTCGCGATGCCAGGGGTTCATTCCCGCGAAAGGCTTGCCGTTCACGAAGAGGAGCTTGTCCGCAAACGAATCCATGCGGTAGTAAACCCGCCGCCCGGCGCATTCCGGCGGGATGCGCGTCTCGCCCCGGAACCACACCGTTCCCCATTCCTGGCCCCACCGGCTGCCAATCGGCGCCGCCTTGAACCGCGGCCCAGTGTCACTTTTCGTGCCCGGGGGCACCCGCAGGTGCTCCATCGTTTCCGCGGCCTCGAGAGGAACGTCCGCGGCCTTCGCATAACGCCACTCGCCGAGCAAGGCTATCCGCTGTCTCAGTTTTTCTATGGCTTTCGGCGGGATCATTACATCTCCTCTGAGATAACGTTTCGTATCATGTGCTGCCGCGCCCTATTTAGCGATGGTGAGCGGAATCCGGGCGCGTAACGGTTCGCCGTTTTCTCCGTTCACGGGGTCCCCGTATGCGTCGTACGCGGTCACCTCGACGTGGTGCTCTCCTGTGAGCATCTCGGCGGGCAGGCTCACCGAACAAGTCCAAACGCCATCTTTTGCGGCGCCATCGCCGTGCGTACCGTCGTCATAGAGGTCGGCATGCGCGTTCTCAACGCCCACAATCTGCGCGCCCATCGTGTCGATGGCCCGGTTCGGGTCCACCGCCAGGACCGAAATGGTGACGCCGGCCCCGGGCGCGGCCGTGGCGGGCTCGACCTGTCCCTGGTACAGGCCAAGCTTGTCGGCAGGGACCGGTTCCGCCGCGGCGGCTTCCTGCTCTTGTGCAGCGGCGGCCGGGGCCCCGGCGCCAACGACATCCTTCAAGAGGTCGCTGTCGCGAACAACGCTATGCACTTCCAACCGAAGCGGCTGCTCCGCCTCTTCCGGAGACGCGAATCCGAATCCCATGTTGCGAAGCAATTCGAGCACGGGCAGCATTTCATGCAGTGAACCCGAAATGGACACCGTTACCTCGGGGTCTGCGCCCGATGCCCACGCGCCTCCAATTGACATCCCCGCCATCAGGGCTACGATCAGCATGCCGCGAATCTTTCCGTTTACCATGGTCATACCCCTTTCCCAATCGCTAGTCATCATCCCGAGCTTGAGTTCCAAGCGTCTTCAAAACTACGCCATCCGGAACGGGCCGCATCACTTGCTCCGGCGTGTTCGCGCTTTCTCTTCGAGCATGCTATTCCACTTGCGCGCGTACATCAAGCGGCGCCCGGGACGCCGGTCGCACCGCGCGAGCGTAATGCGGCCGTTGCACATGAGTTTCGCCACGGCCCAATACGAATCCGGCCGGCCGGAAGGCTCCAATCCCGACCCCAAGACTCGGAACCGCAGTGTCGCCGTATCTCCCGCGTTAACGCTCACGCCCTGCGTTCGCGGCGTGATGGACAGCAGCGAATAGCCGCCCGCTTCCTTGAAAGACCATGCTTCGAGAGGCGCCGCCATGGCCACCTCCGCGTCGATCGCCTCCCCCGTACGGTTGGTCAGCCATACCACAATCTCGCTGCCCGCGTTCTCGGTTTTCATGGCCAGATCAAAGGCTTCGCCGATCTCCAACACGTCCTGGAAGGTCTGGCCATCGAACTCGCAGCGCAGTTTCACTTGCCCGGCCGCGTCACGGGAAGGCCGCGTCACCAGCACCTCTTTCGTGCCGTGCTCAAGCGGGGGCAGATCAAATTCGAGCGTGCCCGCCGACGCCTGCCATCCCTTCGGCACGCTTACGGCGGCCGTGACCTTGATGCCGGCATCGGTGAAATCGTTCACCGCGTTCACTTTGACCCTCAGAACGCGGCCATCCTCTTCCTCCATCACCTCCCGGCCAAGCGTGCAGGTTACCGCTCCATATCCCATCGGCATAGCGCCGGCGTCGTGCTCCCACGAACGAACCCATACCGGCTGGACCGGCTCGGCCTCTGCCCCAAGCGGGCGTTTGCCTCCTTTGGCCGCAAACGCGTTAGGAACGAACCCTGCCGTCTCGATCGAAAACGGCGGCACATGCAGGTCCAATCCGTCTTCGCGCACGGGAAGCGGGCGCAATTCTTCTTCGAGCAGGTTCGACAACCACCCGCGTGTCATGCCGCTCGAAAAAGTGACCCGCGCGTTCGTGTCAAGACCCTCGGTGTCGTACAGACGCAAAATAACGCCATCGGCCGCATTCGATGCATGCGCCCGCTGAAACGCCGCCATCGGGTTGCCAAACGGTTTCATGGCCTCGAGGATGATGTTCCTGGGCGCAACGGTCAGAAAAGCGTGTTCCGGCGGCAGGGCCGCTTTCGCTGCCGGCTTCACCTCGCGGGCTAGAAGCGGGAAATTGTACTCGTACGCAACGCGCTGCGTGCCGGCCTCCCGCCAATCCCCGCTGTGCGGATACAACGCATAGCGGAACACGTGGTTCTTGTTCTCGGGAACAAGGTATCCTTCGCTGAAATTGTTTGCGGCTCCATACCACCGGCACGTATGGCACAGCATCATGCACAGCGTGCCTCCCTTTTCCAGGCTGTTCGCATAGGTGCCTTCGTTCAGCATGGCCACGCCATACTCATCGATTTTGCCGTTCCAACCCGTAGCGTCGCATTTTCCCGGGATCCGCAAGAAACCGGTCTCTCGGAAATCGGCCAACAGCTTCTCACAGGCGGCCGACAGGTCCTTTTGGGTCTTGCCTTCCACCACCAGTACGGGAACAGGCCCCCACGAAGCGTCCTCCAATTCGGAATCCGCGGCGAACAAATACGCGTATCCCTCCTCGTTGAGCTGCTGCTGAAACTCCGCGACCGTCTTGGCTTCCTGAAGGTTGAGCACGTGGTTCGAGTAATGGTTGTTGCGACGAACACCCAGCGAGATTCGGAACCGCGTGTACAAGAGGTCATCGTCCATGTGGTCCTGATACGAGCCCCAATGCGGACCGCCTTTGTCGTGCCACGGTGTACACGTTATGCCTTTTTGGATCAGCGCCCGCTGCAATTCCTCGCCCGTGCGCACCACCTCGCGCGCCTTCGGGGTAACCAGTCCCACCATACTCAACGCATAGGCGTTGCGCCCGGCCTTGAGCTGCGCCGAAACCCCGCACTCCATCCATTTGTTGGCCGCATACACCGCGCAATCGCTGAACATCGCCATCTGATGGGTGCGGAAATCGAGGTGGTTCTTGCTCCCGTTGCGCGTGACTACCCCGAACCGCTCATCGAAAACCGGCGCCCCGCCCTTCACATCCACCGGGAACGTCACGCAAAACAGATGATCTTCGCCCTGGTAATCCTCGAGGATCGTCTTGAAATCGATCCGCGCAACGCCTTTCGTGAGCGTAATCTCCTGGGTCACGCCGCAAAGATCGCCCAGCCGGTACGTGACCCGCAACGTCTCGGTAACGGGACCCCGCAACGCCACGACCCCGGCTGGAACTTCGCTCGAAAACAGCTTGAGACCCGTCGTGTAGAACTCGTGCTGGGTTTCTTCGCGGTCCGCGACCTCATGAAGAACCGCAATCTCATTCCCCACATGCCCTCCCTGCTGCAAGACCTCGCGCTTCGCTTTCTTGTCGTACAGGCTGACGATGCCGCCCCCGCGCGCCGGGTCGACGGTGATCTTGTAGTACTTGTTTTCGATGGTGGTACGGCCCACTGTGACCTTGCGTGTCTTTGCAGTCCCGCCCGAGGCCATCAACTGGTAACGCCGGTACCCGAGGGAAGGCATGTTTTTCGCTACGAACGAAATCTGCGCTTCCGCGATGCTGCCGCTGCGGTTGCGCACCGCCTCGAGCATCTCGAAAGGCACCTCGTTCCCGTTGTGGTCGGCGAGCGCGAAGCTGTCCATGCCGCCCACGTTAATCCGCGCGCGCACGACGTCCGTACGTTCCCACGCCACCGGGTTGAACACCACAAGGGGCCGGTCAATCCCATCGGATTGGACCGCTCTGCCGAGATAGTCGAGCGTGCGGTCGAGCGCGTCCGAACCCAGTTCAAGCACCTCACGATACGCATTCATCAAGTCGACATAAGAGATTTCGTTATGCGTGCCGGTGATCGAGTCATGGTGCTGCCCGCACAGCAGCTGCCGCCACGCCTTGTCGAGCGCACGGTCCGGATAGGCCGCGCCCAGAAGGGTCGCGATCGTCGCAAACCGCTCCACCATGAGCAGCATGTTCTCGCCCAGACGGTTGGCGATCTTCAGGTTGATGCGCGACATGGCTGTGGCCGCATGGTAAAGCGACATGTCGCGCGAGGTCACCGGCAGGCGCGCACCGCTGTCGTCACATTGCCGGGCAACGGTGTCGAACAGGTCCCGGTATGTCGCCTGTTTCACTTGGGGCATCAGGGTTTCGTGCCAATCCGTGGGCGGCGTCTGCTCGATGTCGCCAACCACCACCGACAGTCCCATGTCAGCCGCTTCGCCCCATCCCCAATCACCGCGCTTGTGAGGCAATCCCGTACCGTCCAGCGAGAGGTGCTGGAACAAGGGCGGAAAGTTGTAGATGTACTTGTCCCAACTCACGCCCATGCATCCAGCCTTCCGCGCGATTTGCGACAACTGGTTCGGGTGGCCGAACACGTCGCCGGGCGCGTAGACATGGCAGATGCGCCCCAGCACGCGCCCATGGAAAAGCTGTCCGTAAACGAAGTTCCGCACCAAGGCCTCGCCCCCGCAATTCATCTCGTTGGGCTGGTTATACATCACGTCGGAATTCGAGCGGTTCTCGCGGAATACCTGCATCAGGGTCGCGCGGTCTTCCGGAAACACGTCAAAATAGGGCTTGAGATAATCCACCTCGGACAACGTCGACCGGAAATTGGGGTCTTCGCGGTGCAATCTGCAGTACTGGCGGACAATATCGAACGCCCCCATGGCATAGACGCGCTGCTCTTCGTGATAGGTCGTATCGAAATGGAACGATGTCAACACCATCTCCACGCCGTTCCGCTTGGGAGGCGAGACCGCCTCGTACGCGAAAGGTACCGCAAGCTCACGGCCGTACAGCCGCGCTATGACTACCGCCTCGACACGCTTGCCCGCGGCCGATGGCGGCGCCGGCAAGCTCATCCGCACCGGCGTGATACGGTTCGGCGGCAAAACCACCTCCATCTTTCCCTCGGCGCCCAGCGCCTTCGCCGCGCATATCATCGAAACCCTTACATCAACGTTGGACATGTTCACCACCGCCGCTTCGATGACCTGACACGGCGTCTCGGGCGAGCCGGTGAACCGCGGCAGCGCCCGGATTCGTCCCAGCGCGATGGGCATCCCACGCTCGCTTGCCAGCGGCAAGAGGCGCACGCCGCGCACACGAAAATCGATCCCGTCAGCGATATACCCGGGACGAAACTTGACCAGCAGCAAGTTGCGGCCGGCCGTCAGCGAGACGATCTTGCTGGGCATGGTCACCCGCACGCCCTTGGGAATGCCGTACGGTTCGTTGCAGACCAGATGCCCGTTGAGCCAGGCCTTCATCCCCGAATGATAGGCATCGAGCAGCGCCGCCGTCTCCGCCTCGCACTCCACAAACGCCGCCGCGTAGATCACGCAGTTGCGCTGCACGGTCTCGTAGATGGCATCCCCCGCAATCTGATTCCCGTCGAGTTCCGTACCCGGGTATGCCGTCCAACGGAGCTGCTTCGGGCCCAATCCGGCGTTTTCATGCACGCCCCCCGGCTCCGGCTGCACCCTGGCCTCGCCGCCGTCCGCCGCCAGATAGTCGATATCGAGGATGCGGTCCCGCTCATACAGATACTCGCGCTCGAATTGCCAGCCCGTCCTGACCACGAACGGTCCCAACACCATCCAGCTGGAGATGGAATTCCCCGCTGCAAGTTCCGAAAGGGAATGGACGTCCATCAGGCGCTCCTTCACATCGCCGCGGACCCGCCGGGCGCGAATTTCTTTTCCTGAACGTTCGGGAAGGCTGCCTGTTTTCACTGTGGCCGCGGCCGTGCCACACCCCGCCGGCAATGTGCCAGCTCGTGGGCATTCTCCCCGAACCTCAAGCTTAGCTTTTTGCCGCAGGCCGCTCAACCCGCACCAGCGGACCGCTCTCATCCCGGGTTACGGCTCGGTGGGACCTTCTTGCGGCCCATCCTCGGCGGGAGCCGATGGCGTGTCTTGGCTGGAGGGGCCGAGGTGAAAAACTTTGATGGCCTCCTCGATGGTCATATTTATGACGCCCTGTTCGCGTTCGTGGATCTTCTCCAGGAGGGGCTTCATAGCGTCGTCGTCGCGCAGCGCCGACGGGTCGCGCCCATGCTCGCGCATCGCTTTGAGAACGTCGCCCACCGTAATCTTGTCAATCGAGCGGGCGGGCTGGTACCGCACAGGGTCCGTGTGGACCTGGCGCAGCAATCCCGCCTCATCGAGCTCGTCCAGCGTATCGTTCAGCAAGCGGACGGGGACGTTCCATTCGGTAGCGCACTCGGCGGCGGAAAGCGGCGGGAGCCCGGCATCGAACCGGCGGCTCACCTCGGTGACGGCGCGCAGGCCAATCGCTTCCTTGTACGCGTAGCTGGCGCGCTCGGCGAAACGTTCCATCGCGAAGGTCTTTTCGTACTGGTAAGCGAAGGTGATCTGCGCCCCGAAAAGAATGATCAGCCAGCAGGTGTATATCCACGCGAGGATCAGGGGGATTAACGCAAAACTGCCGTAAAAGAAGTTGGCCCGCGCGACCCCCCACTGGAAGTGAAGAAAGGCCTTTGCCGTGAGTATCCAGATCGTGCCCGCGATGATCCCGCCCAGCAGCGCGTAGCGGACGGGCACCTTCGTGTTCGGAACGACGCAGTATACGATGGCCAGAGCCAGCCAGAGGGCAACGTAGCGCGCGCCGCTGAGGAGAAGGCTCAATGGGCCCCACGCCAAGTCCTCCGTCTCGAGTGCCGTGGTCAATCCGACCACAAAGGCGACCACAAACGGCAGTATCAACACGATAAGCATGTAGTCGGTGAAGATTCGGAACCACGATCGGTTGCGTCGTGTGCCCCAGATGGCATTGAACGCCGACTCGATGCCGTACATCAACCCGAACACCGAGCAGAATACGAACATGACCCCGAGAAAAGTCCCCATCGCCGTGCTGTCGCCGCTCTCCTCGACCATTTGAAGGATGACTTTCAGAGGGGTGTCCTTGCCCAGCGTGCCTTGAACGCCGTCGGGTGACGGCACGCCCTCCAGCAACCATCCCAGCGCCGATTCGAGCAATTCGCGGTTCCGGAGGGAGCGGTCGTCCGCGCTTCTCGGGGCAGGAACAGCGGCAGGGGCCGGCCCCTGGCCGGGTTCGCCCGGTGGCGCAGTTGCGCTCTCGGGTATCTCGCCGGAAGACTGGTCACGCACGACGCCCACGCGTTCCGCATAGTCATGGATGCTGTTCTCGAGCACATCGGTGAGGCTCTGGGCCAGGTCGAAGGTCTGCATGATGAAGAACGCGAACGCCAGAAACGGCACGATCGCGAGGATAGTGGCAAACGCAAGCGAGGAGGTCCGCAACCAGATCACGTCGCTCATGAGGCCTTTAAACAACAGAATGGCCACCCGGACATGCTTAATCACGAATCCGCTGGGCACCTGCTCGCCGGGTTTGCCAATGCGCCACACATCGTACGTCACAAACCGGTGCCCCCGCTGCAGGGCTTCCATGAGCTCTGTTAGAAACTCGCGCATAACTTCATGCTACATGCGCAGATGCTCGGCATGCAAACGAGGTCTCACGGTTCGATGCTCACCACTGTCCCAACAGGGCACAGCCGGAAAACGGTCTCGGCGTCTTCGGGCCGCATTCGGACGCATCCGCGGCTCATATCGGCCCCGATGGACTGCGGCTCGCTCGTGGGGTGAATGCCGTAGCTCGTGGCGCGTCCACCGGCGGCAAGCCCTATCCACCGCCTGCCAAGCGGGTTTTCGGGGTCGCCCGCCTTGACAATGCGCCCCCGGTCGGACCAGTCGGGGTTCGTGACCTTGCATGCTATGGTGAACTCGCCATCGGGGGTCGCGTTGTGACGCCCCAAGCCAACGGGAAACTGTGCGAGCGGCTCGCCATCGAAGCGGATTGTCAAGGTATGGCTGCTCTTTTCGATGTCAATTCTGACGCGTTCCGGAGCGTTGTTATCGGCAACCGTCTCGCGAGTGCCCGAAGCCGCCAAGGGATTCTCACCAGCCCCGGTACCTCCTGATTCATGAACGGTAACCAGTGGTTGATTTGGCGCGAAAGACCCAGTCTCGGCGGAACCCCGGCTCGAGCGGGCCCAAACGGAACCCGCCGGGGCAGGATTCGCGCCCTCTGAAGGGTTGACAGGATGATCCTTATACGGCGAATCCTCACCATTCTCATCCTGTGCAGGGACCTCGCCCCAGGACGTCGCCGGGCCGGAACCAGACGGCTCGTCTCCGGGTTCAACCATCTCCGAGACAACGAAGGCGGGAGTGTGTTCGAGGGCGGCGCTATCGTCCGATGCCGCAAGCAGGGGACGCAAGACAGCCATGACCCATCCCACAGGTGAAAACAGGGGAACGGCCTCCGGGGGCAGAGTGCCTGCAAAAGGCGCATCCGGGACAACCGGTTCCTCGACACGAACCCACGCGCCGGGTTGCCAGACAGCGGCTCCCGCAGCCGCAGGAAGCGCCACGAACGCCTCCTCCTCCCCGCCAAGCGCCCCAGACCCCGGATAGGAATTGCCTTCTTCGGGGATGGCTCGCTCCCGGGGCCGGTCCGCGGGAAGGCCGGGCAAGCCCCTGACTCGCCAGTCCGGGGGCCGGAACCGCGTGGCATCCGGGAGCAGCCACACAAGCAGAAGAGCGGCGGCCAGCATTTCCAGCGCCGCCAAGACGCGCCGCCGTCTATGTCTCGGCCTTGCCGGAGTGTTCGGGCTGGGGAGAAGTTGCGTGAAATCCGCCACGGGCAGCGCTCCGGAATCGCCAGCAGTCTCGAGGTCATTCTGCACCTCGCGAATCAGGGCGGCAGCTTCCTGGGCATTGAGATGAGACGCCGCGACATCGGTTACCGGGATGTTCGGCATGAGAATGAGGCGGACCTCAAGCACGCACTCGCCGCCAGTCTCGCGCAGGGCGGACACGTTGCCCCGAATAATGGCTGTGCGCCGTGGTTCCGTTGGATGCGCGACCGGAAACTCGATGAAGAGCCGCTCGCCCGCCTTGAAGGGCGCGCTTGTCCAGATGGTCAGGCCTTCGTGCCGGACCGCGGTTACAAGACCCTCCTGAGGCAGCCGCTTGCCTTCGAGGTCGCCCAGGATCACGGACCGGCCCACCGGGTGGTGGGCGCGAGAGACCGCCGGCATTCCAAAACGGCCCGGCTTCTCTTCCTCACCCTGTGTCACAGGAGCCTCATCCCTCATAGGCAGATTCTGGAAATGCGTTCTCTACAGTGTACCGCAAAACCATGGAGCAACCCAGGAGAGGCAGGCGTCGCGACACGCGCAACAAAGACGACAAAGGCCGGAGACATGCGCTCTCCGGCCTTCGCATTGAGTCTGTTGTGTTGTTGCGGCACAGCGTGCCGCAGACGGGGATTCGCAGTTTAGAACTGGTCGAAGATCCACAGAACGATGGAAATGGGCAGGAATACCCAGAACCACAGCGTGCCGGGATCACTCAGGTCAAAGTCGAGAAAGCCTTTCGTCATGATACGTACCCCTTCCAGTTTTTGGGCCCTGCTCGTTACGAACAGGCCGCGCCTCTGCTTAACCAACATGCCAAACGCTGTTCGGCGTTTGCAGCGCCACGACTCGCGTGAACCCAATCATACCCGCTTGTCCCTTGTATGTCAAGCCAGTGTCAATGCTTGTGCAGGCTCGGAGAACCACCGCCTACGTTCACCACCGCTTCAGCATCCAAGCTCAACAAATCGCGAAGGGGAAGGGTTGACGGTTTTTTCTTGCTCGAGGGGCTTGACAAGCTGCCTAAAACTAAATATAATTTAGTCAGAGTTTAATATTATTCAAAGCGAGGCGATCATGAGCCAGTTACCACAGTGGTTTACAGGATTGGACGACGAGGACCTGCAGTTCCTCAAGCGGTTCCTGTTGGCGAGCGGCTCCCTCAAGGCCGTCGCGAAGGAATACAACATATCGTATCCAACGGTACGAGCCCGATTGGACCGGCTGATCGCAAAAGTGCGGGTATCGGACGAAACAATGGACTCGACCGCGTTTTACCGCAGAATTCGAATTTTAGTGGCCGACGGCAAGCTCGTGCCCGAAGTGGCACGCGTGCTGCTCGAGGCCCATAACGAGGAAATCAAGGACTTGCGGAAAGGGGCTTCCAATGAGTAAGCAAATCTGGATATGTACGGTCATGGTTCTGGTCGCCGCAACCGCCCCCAGCGTTGCGGAACGGGCCGCGGGTACCCAGCTTTTCAGACAGGAAGTCGCCGGCATGCCGGAACTGCCGGCGCCGATGCCGCCTACCGTAGCGGTTTCGTTCGATACAACCCAGAGCGCCGACGGCAACGGTTCGATTCGCATCGACTACAGCAACCCCCAACCCATGTCCATGCTCCTGTACGAATCGCCCAATCCCGGCGTGGACAATTGCACGGTGTGGTGCGAAGCGTCGCTTCGCGGCGAAGGATTGAAAAATATCGCCTACCTCGAGATGTGGTGTGATTTCGGGGAAAATGGCCAGTATTTCTCGCGCGGGCTCGACCAGCTGCTCCAGGGCGACGCGGACTGGCGGAAAGTGCGCATCCCATTCTTCCTCAAGTCCGGCGAGAAACCCGCCCGGTTCCTCATAGGTGTCCGGATGGAAGGCCCCGGCACCGTGTGGCTGGACGATATCACGCTGAGCCGCGACGCCCTTCCCAATACCTTCGCTGGGGGCCGCTCCCTGCAAGTGGCGGTCCTGGGTACCCTGCTTGGGCTTCTCGGCGGCCTGTGCGGTTTGTGGGGCGCTTTGAGCGGCATCCTGGCGCCGCGCGGCAAAGGGCGCGGCCTGGTTATTCCGTCGGGCTGGTTTTTTAACGCCGCAGGGTTTGCGGTGCTTGTCGCGGGCGTGATTCTGACGGGAACCGGTTCGCCGCTGGGCTGGCCGTGCCTGCTCGCCGGATTCATCATTACCGCGGTATTGACCCCCTTGAATTTCGTGGTGCGGCGCGCGTACCAACAGGCGGAATTGCGCCGCCTTGCCGCCCAGGACCTGCAATAGGCCGCGTCCCTCACGGTATCATGCGGATACGCGCGAGCCCCTCGGCAAAGGGGTAGGCATGGTCGAACTGCGGGGGAATGGCATACTCGCCGGAGATATCGATATAACCGTACCGCCCATTCTCCTTGACGACCGCGAGGCCCTGAGAAAACGGCATCGCCCTCTCGAAACGCGGGGCGATGGCAAACGACCCGTCGGGCCGGGCATAACCCCATTTGCGGTCTTCCTGGACCGGCAACAGGCCTTCGCGATATTCCCGGGCGTCATCGAAGCGCGGGGCAATCGTAAAGGCGCCCTGGCGGTCGATGTACCCCCACTTCCCTTCTTTTTTGACGGTTGCCAGCCCGTTGGTAAATGGGGAGGCGGCCTCGAACTGGGGCTCGATTACGATGTGCCCGCCGAGGTCGATATACCCCGCCTTCCGCTCGACGACCACGGCGGCCAAGTCATCGGAAAAGGGCAAGGCGTGTTCGAAACGGGGTTCGATGATCATCGCCCCGTCGCGATCGATGAACCCGTAGGCGCCGTTGCTCGCGACAGGAGCCCGGCCTTGGCTGAACACGCCCACGCTGTCAAACTCCGCCGCAATGACCAGTTGGCCGGTCTTGTCGATGTAACCGTACTTCTCGTCCACGTGTACCGGGGCCCGCCCTTCGCTGAAGGGCCCGGCGTCGGTGTAAACGGTGTCGATGACCAATTCGCCGCTCCGGTTGATGTAGCCCTTGCGCGAGTCCACATCGATGACGGCAAGCCCTTCCGAAAAATCGTAGGCGAAATCGTATTGCGGCTCGATCACGACCTTGCCCTGAAGGTCGATAAAACCAAAAAGGGCATAGCCCGGCCGCTCTTTGGCCCGCTGCGCAGCACGTTCGGAATAGATGCTGGCGGCAACCAGGACGAGCAGAACGGCCAGGCTTCCCAGAAAAAGCAGGTTTCCCCAAGGAATGCCGCCCTTCGGCGGTCCTGTTCCCTTCTGCGCGGCTCCCGAGCGTTGTTGATCCATAAGCAAGGTCGCCCTCTACCTTAAGCCATGAACGGTCCCGTCACACGAATATGGGCCTGCCATCGGCGCTTTTCAAGAAACCGCTCTAGAAGCCCCCACTCATGCCGGGTACTTGCCGAACCACTTCCAAATCCTGGCATGCAGCCGGTGTATCCAGGCGGTCTCGGCTAGAAACATGTAAGGACATTGCCCGGGGATCAGTGTAATCCCATTCTCGCCGCACAAGGCCCGCACCGGCTCGCCGGGGTCCGTGACCGTGTCCATGCCATGAAGCCAGACGCGCGTCACGCCGGCTGCCGCGCAATCGCGCACTACCGATTCCACCTCGTTCCCGGGCACCATGACAAGGACGCCGTCAACGGGCGGATTGATGTCGCGCACGCTGGGAAAACATTTCAGCCCCTCGATTTCCTCCGCATTAGGATTCACGGGAACGGTGTCGTAGCCCTGCATGCGCATTTCGCGCAACAGTCCGCGGCTGAAATCATTCTTTCCCCGCGACACGCCCACGATGCCGATACGCCTCTGCGCGAGAAAGTCGTCTATTGCCTGTTTCATGCTCATCCCGCACCCTCCCGGAATTCCAGGTCTACCGGCTCGCTACCAGCGTAAACGGTGACACACTCGGACCTCCTATATGAATGTAACACGCGAAGCATCACCGGGATTTCACCCAAGCCGCCGGGCGCACGATTAAGGTTCAAGCCACTGGACGAACTCGATAACGTTGTTGTCGGGGTCGGCGATGTAGAGCCAGGCGACTTTGCCGGGGATCGTCATAGGGCCGTTAAGGATGGGCACGCCTTTGTCCGCGAGCTCCTTGGCGAGAGCGTCCAGGTCGCCGGTGGCGATGGCGAGATGCGGCGTGTACGGGGGTTGGGGCTCGGCCGCACGCCCCATATCGGCGCCGAGGGACTCAAGCAACTCGAGATTCCCCCCTTCAAGCTCGAGGTAGGCAAACGCCTCGCCGTGCGCCTCGTCGGTTTCCCGGAAGAGGAGCGTCAAACCGAGAGTCTCGGTGTAAAACCGGATGGCCCCGTCCAAAGTGCGCACCCGGAAGGCTACATGATCATTTCTAAGCATGGCCCGTATTGTGCCGGGTACGCGGTACGAAAGCAACGGAGGGCGGAACACCCGGCCGCACCTTGAGAATGGGCGCCCGGCAGCGTGAGTCAGTTCCAGCTGTCGCGGATGAGCCGTGCCGCTTCCTTTTGGCTCAAGGGCACGAGGATGCCGGAGGCCACCAGATGCTCGAATTCCTCCCGTAACCTCTCGAGCGTCTTGGCGATAATCGTGTCCTTGTCCTCGGCAATGGCGGAGACCCCCACGGTTTCGAGCCTGCGCCTGTGGGTGGCGAGCACCTCTCCGGTGGGCGTATCGGGGGGCAGGTGTTCCACGTCGACGCGCTCGCGAAAAAGATTGCCCAGCGGAGACGGGTCTTCCGTCAATGTGACCAGTCTGCGGCCGTCGGACAACTCAGACGAGCAGATAAGCCAAATCCGCGTTTTCACTTCCCGCCCGGTGTAAAGCTGCCTCCACAGAACAGTTGCAGCGGTCGTCTGAGTTGCATCGAGGAACGTCGCAGAATACCCACGCATGCGCCCGATGTAGTACGAGGGCTTCGAGCAGAGCGCCAACGTGAGGCCGTAGTTTCGGCATTGAGCAGCCCGGGGTTCCATGGCCAGCCGAACCTCTGCAGGTAGTTCATCCCATTCCAATACGGTCGGCGTCAGTTTCTCTGGCCACGTCTGGCCCCACCGCGCCGGGAATGGCCATCTCACGAGTTTCCGCAATGCAATGATTGCCGTCGCGAGATACGCAACAGTAAAGTGCTGGCCGCGCATCATCCGTAGAACAACGCGCAACGGAACTTCCGTCAGACCGACCGGCCGATAATAGGTCGTCATTCCCCCTGCCCTTGCTCCTCAGTTTTTGGCAGAGAGGAGTCTACTCCGGAGGGTTTCGGGGACACAAAACTCATTTGTGACTATGAATGCCCAAGACACCTATGACAGGCAAGGTGCACGAAATCCTGATTGAGTATTGTGTCCCCAGAATTCCCGCGATACAGCGGGAGCGGCGTCCGTCGCCCTGCGTTTTCTTCCGCACGGAAACACAGAAGCCGCTCCGGCATCTCCTGACGCCGAAGCGGCTTGTGGGTCGTTATTATCCGGGCCGTTAGTCTTTGAGCGTAGTTACGATAACGGCACGGCGATTCAGTTTGCGATTTGCAGCAGAGTCATTGGCTACGGCAGGCTGCGTCTCGCCGAAGCTCTTCGTCGAGATGCGGTCAGCGCTGATGCCCGCCTCTACCATGTACGTCTTCACCGCATTCGCACGGCGCCCGCCAAGGCCCTCGTTGTAAGCGGCCTCGCCGATGTCGCAGGTGTGGCCTTCAATCAGGACGGTGTCATTGGGCCATTCCTTCAGGTGCGCCACGGCTTTGTCGATTTCCGCCTTGCCTTCCGGCTTCAAGACGGCCTTATCGAAATCAAACAGGATGTGATTCAGTACTGGCAACTTGTGCTCTTTCGCAGGCGGCTGCACCGGCGGAGGAGGCGCTACGGGCGGCACAGGCGGCGCGGGCTTTTCCCACGTGTGCATGACTTTGCCGCGGTTGCCCCACAGCTCGCTGTCGTCCGCATTGGAGGCGGGCTTGGTCGGCCACCACCAATAGGCAGAGCGCACCGGATCTTTCACCGGTTCAGGGGTAGCGCCACTGTTTCCCCACCAGGACAGGTCGTCCCACACTTTTGGAGGCTGATAGATGGCCGCCGACGCTGCCCCATACATGAGCACGACGCCGATGGCCAGCACGCCGATGAACGATTTTTTCATTGTGGTCTTCTCCTTCTCCGCTGTACAACCAATTACAAACCGTATTTAACCATACTCTTACGGGGCTGTCAAGCTGCCTGAGAGCATGGTATCCCGATAAATTCAAGGGAGTGCAACGACCTCTCAGCTCCCCAGAATTTTCATTATAGTCTAAGTTTAACACAAAACCAACCGCTTCACAAGGCTCTAATACGGCGCCCAAAACACGCCACAAGCCCCGCCTTGGACGTCTAACACTGATTTCCCGCGCCTTTCTTCCTTCCAGCACAGGTCCCAGAACGCAGATTCCGCAAAATTCCGCCTATCTAACGTCATGACAAAGGATTACAGCCTGTTGCGGCGGCCGGCGGGGCCCCTCGTGCGCCGGTTCGAAAGGCGGTTTCACCAAGCCGCGGCACAAATTGACAGCTGGCGACAGACGCATAGCTTTTGGGTCAAAAAGTCGTCGCACGCACCCGTCCCAACTCGCGCGCCCTTTTCTTTCGAGCATCCTGGTCTCGCAGAAGATCTCGCGCTTTCGGAGGCTTAGCATATATCGACATAAGGCTTTAAGTGCTGTTATAAAGGATCTAAAGTAAGTGGCGGGAGATACGCCCGGCTCCACCGGCATCGACATCGCAGCGGGGGATGAACCGGCAAATGTCCGCGGGCGCGGCGTTATCGCGCCGTGCGCGGTTTCTCGACAAGCCAGAGGCGGCTCTGGGGCGTCATGTCGACGACACGGCCCGGGGCAAACCCGGCCGAATCGGTCCACGACGCCACCTCTTCATACGTGTAGGTGTCGCCCTCGCCGGTGTGGATCAGCATATGCAACGCAAACAACAGGCTGAACGGCGGCCCCGACCGGTCGTCTTCGGGGATGAAATCCTTCAAGATCATCATCCCCCCGGGCTCGAGCGCATCGAAACACTTCCTTACCAGCTTCCGGTTGTTCTCCGGACCGTAACTATGGATGATGTTTGAGAGAAGCACCAGATCGTAGCCAGACCCCATGGGGTCCACCATGAAATCGCCAGGGATGTATGCGATGCGGTTGCCGCACCCCGCCGCGCCCACCTGTTCTTTTGCGATATCTATCACTTCAGGGCGGTCGAAGAGTGTCGCCCGCATGCCCCCGTGCCGGCTCACAAACGCGATGCTGTAGCTGGCCGGCCCGCCGCCAACGTCCAACATGTGACGGTACGCGGAGAGGTCCACAACATCCAGAATCTGCTGGGCGCTCATGCGCGCAATATCGTCCATCCCGAGGATAAAATCGCGCAACTCTTGGGGGCCACGTTTCTCCTCGCGGAACGGCATGCCCTCGCGCGTGGGTACCGCCTCACCCGTGCGCACCGCCTCGCCCAAATGAAACCAGTTCATGTACCCCCATTTGAGATGCTTGACAATGTTGCCCTGGTACGCGGACCGATTGGGCACAAGACAGGTATCCGCCACGGGCGTGTTTCCATACGTTGCGTCCTGCTTGTCGAGGAGTTCCAGAGCCACCAGCGCATCGAGGAAGATCCGCGTGCCACGGGCGTCCCACCCGAGCCTTGAGGCGACCTCGCCGGCCGTTTTTCGCCCGGCAGTCAAGTGCGAAAAGAGATCGGCTTCGACGGCGGCATACAGAATGGCGGACTGCCGGAAACCCGTCGCCAGCTCGTTGATCCGTCCTGTGAATTGGGCAATATCGGCCACGATGCTCCTCCTGCATGAGCGAATTCAGCAGACCCTATTGTACGAACAGCCGCCTTCCGACACCAAGCAGGTCCCGGCCCGGGAGAACTGGGAAGAGTCGGGGAAGGAAGCAGTGGCGGAGAGGGTGGGATTCGAACCCACGGTACACCAAAAGGAGTACAACGGCTTTCGAGGCCGCCGCCTTCAACCACTCGGCCACCTCTCCGCACGGGGTTGCATGATGAAGAACTTTTGACTGTCAAGAAAACTCATCGTATCAAAAAGGCGCCCGCCGGTTCCAATCTCAGGAAGAACCCGATTCGCCGACTTCTGAAGCCGCCACAAGAACCGCCCCCCACCCGAGGAGAGAGAAAAGGCGAATACGGCGGGCGCGCCGGGCAGGGCCACGGGCATGACACACAGGACCGCCGCCGCCACGATGTGAAAAGCGCCGCACCTCTCTACAGAGGTGCGGCGCTTCAGTTTCAGGCTCCGGTACCGCGTCAGAATCTGAGAATGCCGTTCACCACCACCTGCACATCCGTGGCATCCATGAGGCCGTCCCGGTTCACGTCTGCCCTGGGTACCCCGCTGGCGCCCAGAACGCCGTTGACGACAAGCTGCACGTCGACGGCGTTGATTACCCCGTCGGCGTTCACATCGGCGAGCTTGTTCTGGCCGCTGGCCGGTGTCTCGCTGCTCTCGCCCGGGGCGCCTATCGTCACCACGTTGGATGCCACCGATTCTCCAACCACGCCCCAGTAATAGTTAAATACGGAATAGGGAGTAACAATCGCGTACCACGCGTCGCCCTCGTTTGTCGCAAAACCCGGAACCGTGGGCGCATTCAGCAATGGCAGCATGAGCCTGCCGTTGCGGTACCATTCGATATACACGTCGTTTTCCCCGCTCTCTTCGGGCGAATACAGCGTCCACCTCACTCCCAAAGAACTGCCCGCTCCGGCCGTCTGGGGCGTAACCTCAACCTGGCTGACCGTGGGCGCGCGGTAGGTATTCCCGACGTGAATCAAAACGTCCTGCGTGGCGGACTGGCTTCCTTCCCTCGCACTTACCACCACAGTGTAATCGCCCGTGTCTTCGTAATCGGTCAGCCACGAGAACGTGCTCTGCGTAGCGCTGACGCGAGTCAGCTGCGCCCCTTCCGGCGCATCCACAAGCGTGATTTCGGGCGTCCCTTTGGGTGACTTCACCTTGATCTGGAATTCCGCGCGCATCCCTTCGTTCACGCTGACCGGCGAAATGGGCTCGATCATCACCGTGCCCGACCCGTCGGATTGTGACGAGATGTCGAGGACTTTCGGCACCAGGATTCCAGACTCGAGCAGCACTTCCGGATCGTAGAAGATGCCTTGACCGTCGGTCACCCCGACGATGATCTCCTCCGCCGTCAGTTCGAGACAGGTAATCCGGATGTGCCCGCTGTAGAACAGTTCCACTTGTGCGGTGTTCGAATAGAAATACTGCCCGTAGACGGGAAGCTTGTCATAGGTGATAACCATCCGGTCCGGAAGCCCCTTGACCCATATCGAGCCGGCCGAAATATTCGAGAGGTCAGCGAAAGCCACACAGATGCGCGGCATCACATTGGCCGAACTGCCCGACGGGAAATTCAGATAGCTGGACCGGTCAAGCGGCATTTCGGTAAACGCCAGATACCCGTTCTCCGCCATCCAGCAATAGTCGTGGTATTCACCCATGAACGGGAACGGCTCGCTGAATCCGCAACCCTGGCTGTCGTCTTCCAGCAACTGACCATACTGGGCATTTTCCGGCGTCTGAGGAAGTTCCCTCACGCCCGGCGTTACGGTCACCGTATACCCCCCGGAGGCCGCTTGCCCGACCGGCGTGAACAGAATCTGCGTATAGCTGAGATCGGAGCCCCCGGAAAACGTCTCGTAGGCTACTCCCAGCGCGGCCGACCCCACTTCCGCGACGCTGGTCTTGTACTGGGGCGGCTCGGTGTCGGTAAACGTGGCGAACAGCGCATAGTAGTATGTCTCTCCGAGCGGCAGAGGCTGGTCTATCGCCCAGTTTTCCGGGCCGCTGTACACGGTATCACCGTCGTACATGCTTGTGGGCGCATGGTCCGCGTTGCGCACCAGGGTCGCCTTCTCGAAATACGGATACACCGGATTAGCCCACGTCATCACCAGGGCCGGCGTCCCTTCCACACTCATTGCGCGGAACTCTTTAAGGGGCTCGCCGGGGAATTGCAGAATCTCGACCGCATACGCCGCCGATTTCACCGAGCGGATGTCGTCTTCGCGAAACCGGCCAGGTTCCAAGACGGTCAGGTCCGTCACGGCTTGCACCAGCAAATCGCCGTAATCCGGATAATCGATGTAGATGGCCTTCAACGCCTTTTCAGCGAAAGAATAACCGCTCCCGGGAATGAGCACACTCTGGACCCGATAGAAAATGTCGGCGGCCTTGTCGATGCCCATCCCCTGGACCGAGTAGCCGTTAAACGTGTCGCCATCGGTAACCAGATAACACAACTTGTTGCCGACGCCGCAGTTGAAGTGGACGCCGCCGTAGTCGCCGGACCCCGAATACCAATTGGCGCCGTAATAAATGTCCGGATCGCCAAACTGGGTTGGATCGGCCATATTACGGAACGCGTTCATCGGCGTGTCTTCTCCGATGAGCCACCGCACGCCCGAGGAGTCGTTTCCTTTGCCATTGGTGAGGTCGACGTATTCGCCCCAGATATCCGAGAACGATTCGTTGATTGCCCCGGACTCGTAATAATAGGCCAGGTTCGACGTCCTCGCCGTAACGCCGTGCGTCAATTCGTGCGCCGTCACATCGTCAGCTGCCATGCCGTCGCCAAAATACATCCGGCCAACCCAGTCGTCGTAGAAGGCGTTCAGCATGGGGCACCAGTCGTAGGGGTCGCAATACCGAACCGTTGCCGAGAGGAGCATCCCGTTGCCGTCGATGCTGTCTCTGCCGTGATATCCGCTGTAAAAGTTGTACGTATCGCCAAGATAATCGTACGCAAGGTTCGCGTCGGCGACACTCGCGATAGGACCTCCTTCTACCCGGACAAGGGTCCCTGGGTCGTTCGACGTATTGAACGCGTCGTAAATCTCCCGCCTGAGCGCTTGGGGAACCAAGGAATGATGCAGCCGAACATCCTGCGAGTGGGCGTCAACCAGGATCACTTCTTTGGCAAGTGGATCCGTCTGGCTGACGGCCACGATGGCCCATACCAGGCAGGGGTCGCCGCTGTCGCCCACCACGGGCGGGGCAAAAACATACAAACGCCCTTCAAGAACGTCATAAGCCGCGTTCCCGTACGTGGACCGCATCAGGTCAAGAGCCTTCCCTTTTGCGCGGTCCAGCGTGATGGAGGGGCTCAGGGATACGGTGCTGTTGTCAAGCAGGGACGTCTCGCGCATGATGTCGCTCAGAGCGGAGAACACCCCGCCCTTCTTGTCCGTTTGCACGAACACGTGCGCCCCAAAAACCGGCACCCCGGAATATTCCTGGTCCAGACAGACGCTGCCGCGGCCGGCCTCCAGTCGCGATGCCGCCGCCTTGAAGCTGCTGCGCGAGCTCACGGCTCCAAACGCCCGCCCGTGTTTCTGCAGCAACGCCGCCGCCGTCATCTCCGGAGGCGCCGGGTCCGTTGTCAAAACCCTGAACACCGCCCCCTGCGGCGCTCCCAGGAAGCGCAGATAACCTTTCCCGGTCTTTGTCTCGGTGGGCGGCGTCAACGCTTTGGTCGCGCCCTGCATGGATTTATACAACGCCCGGAAATCATCCGGGTTTGCTTCCGGGATATCGCCCAGGGCAGAAACCGAGACCGCAAGAGCGGCAAAGAGGGAAATCCCCACCAAGCGCATCGCTATCCTCCTTTGGGCAACATACTCCCGCCCCGTCTCTGAAGAAAGACACCTCTCCCACGGGATCTCAATCCCGTTTTCGGATACGTTCTCCACTCCGCCGGGCATTTGACGGGTACAACCCTCATAACGCCCGGCATCTTCCGAAAACGTTACCGCAACCCCATGAACCCCTCGGGCCATCGGCCAGGTCTTCGTCCAAAGGGCCGCGTTTATTGTACGGATTTCGCATCATTCTGTCCACAGTTTTATTAGTGGATGAGAGAAATCCCCCATACTTCATTCGTACGGAAGATCCGCCCACGGTTATGCGTTGGGTATCCTCAGGCCGTTTCCCGCGGGATATCGTCTATGTAGGTGGGTTGGCGGCCGAAATCAAGGCAAGGGGAATGCCAGGCCGGCGCCCGCCGGGCCCCCGGGGCAGGGCAGTCAGTTAAAATAAGGAAGGAGCACAGCGACGCCCCTGGCGTGGAAGCCGCCGACAGCGGCCCGGCGCCGTTGCCTGGGTTGGCCCGCCCGAGGTCAGGTCTCGGCGTGATACTCCTGAAGGGAGCGCACCGAGGTGTTTCCCCTTCGAAGGGCGCGAATTCCGAGGACCGCCGCCCGGGCCGCCGACAACGTGGTCATGATGGGCAGCGAACGCTCGATGGCGGTGCGGCGAATGGTGCGCCCATCGTCTTTCGACGTGCTTCCCAAGGGAGTGTTGATCACCCACTGGATCTCCCCGTTGATTATGCGGTCGACGATATGAGGGCGGTCTTCGCCCACCTTATACGCGGTTTCTACATGGATTCCCTGCTTCTCGAGGCAGGCGGCAGTGCCCCGCGTCGCCATCAGCCGGAAACCCAATTCCGCCAGGTCCTTGCCAAGCGAACCCATCTTGCTCTTGTCGCGATCATTGAGGCTCAGGAATACCGTGCCGCTCATGGGTACGCGGTTGGCAGCCGCAATCTGGCTCTTGGCGAAAGCCAGCCCCATGGAGCTGTCGATGCCCATCACTTCCCCCGTGCTCCGCATCTCAGGCCCCAGGAGAATATCCACGCCCGGAAACTTGATGAACGGCAGAACCACCTCTTTGGCGGAAATATAGCGCGGATACGGGTCTTCGGTGATGCCGAGTTCGCGAAGAGTCTTGCCGGCCATGATACGCGCCGCGATCTTGGCCAGCGGCTGTCCAGTCGCTTTGCTGACGAACGGAACCGTGCGCGACGCCCGGGGGTTCACCTCGAGCACGTAGATATCGTGGTCCTGCACCGCGTATTGAATGTTCATCAGCCCCAACACGTTCAGTTCCCTGGCCAGAGCGCGGGTCTGTTCCTTGATTCCCTCGACAACGGCGGGGTCCAGGTCGTACGGCGGAAGAATGCAGGCGCTGTCGCCCGAGTGCACGCCCGCCTCCTCGATGTGCTGCATGATCCCGCCGATGATCACGTCCGTGCCGTCGCAAAGGGCATCCACGTCGATCTCGATCGCGCTCTCCAGGAACCGATCAATAAGAACGGGACGCTCGGGCGACGCGCTCACGGCCGCCCGCATGTAACGGTCCAGGGACGGCTCGTTGTACACGATCTCCATGGCGCGCCCGCCCAGCACAAACGACGGCCGGACGACAACGGGGTAGCCGATGCGGTCCGCGACCGCGCGCGCTTCCTCAGGGGAAGTGGCCGTGTCGTTGGCCGGTTGGCGCAGGTTGAGTTTTTCGACCAGTTCCCGGAATTCCTTGCGGTCTTCGGCGCGGGCGATGCTGGCCGGCGTCGTCCCGATAATGGGCACGCCCGCCTTTTCCAGGGCCTCCGCCAGGTTGAGAGGCGTCTGGCCGCCGAATTGGACAATCACGCCCGTGGGCTTCTCGCGGTCGCAGATGTTGAGCACGTCCTCCAACGTCACGGGCTCGAAATAGAGCCGGTCCGACGTGTCGTAGTCCGTTGAAACCGTTTCAGGATTGCTGTTGACCATGATGGTCTCGAAACCGTCTTCCCGGAGCGCAAAGGCCGCATGCACGCAGCAGTAGTCAAACTCTATGCCTTGGCCAATGCGGTTTGGGCCTCCGCCGAGGATCATGATCTTCGGGCGGCCGGAATCGCGGACCTCGTCCTCGTCGCTGTAAGTGCTGTAGTAATAGGGAGTGTAGGCCTCGAATTCAGCCGCGCAGGTGTCAACCAGTTTGTAGGTCGCGATAACGCCCTGTTCTTTTCGGAGGGCCCGAACCTCGAGCTGGTTCATCCCCCAAATGCAGCCCAGCTGGTAATCGCTGAACCCGAGTTCTTTCGCATGGCGCATGACCGCCGGGTCGCGCGGGCCGGCGGCGCGCAGCGCCGCTTCCTCCTCGGTGATTTCGCGGATATTGCGCAGGAACCACGGGTCTATCCGGGTCGCCTCGTACAGCTCTTCCTCGGTGGCGCCCAGACGAAACGCCCGCGCCACCTCGAAAATGCGGTCCGGACGGGGCGTGCGGATCGCACGCAGAATGGACTGTTTCTCGTCCTCGGATTCAGGATTCGCCGTGAGCGGCTTGTCTCGGCCGTCGGCGCCCAGCCCGAACCGGCCAATCTCGAGAGAACGAAGGCCTTTTTGCAGGGATTCCTTGAAGGTGCGGCCAATGCTCATGGCTTCGCCGACGCTCTTCATCTGAACCGTGAGGCTGTCGTCGGCGCCGGGGAACTTCTCGAACGCCCAGCGGGGGATTTTCGTCACGCAGTAGTCGATGGTGGGCTCAAAAGATGCCGGGGTCTCCTTGGTGATATCGTTGGGGATTTCGTCCAAACTGTATCCGACGGCCAGTTTCGCGGCGATCTTGGCGATAGGAAAGCCCGTGGCTTTCGATGCGAGGGCCGAACTGCGCGATACCCGAGGATTCATCTCGATAACCACCATGCGCCCGGTACCGGGATGCACTGCGAACTGGATGTTCGAGCCTCCGGTATCCACGCCGATCTCGCGGATGATGGCGATCGCCGCGTCCCGCATCACCTGGTACTCCTTGTCGCTCAGGGTTTGCGCCGGCGCTACGGTGATGCTGTCGCCCGTGTGAATGCCCATGGGATCCAGGTTCTCGATCGAACAGACGACCACGACGTTGTCGTGAAGGTCACGCATCACCTCGAGTTCGTATTCCTTCCAACCGAGGACCGACTCCTCGATAAGAACCTCGTGGATAGGGCTCAACTCAAGCCCCCACCGCACGACCCGGTCGAATTCCTCGCGGTTGAACGATACACCCGCACCCGAGCCGCCCAGCGTGAACGCCGGACGGATGATGGCTTCGTAGCCCAGCGACGCCCCAAAGTCCTTCGCTTCGTCCAGCGAGCGCACCACGAGGCTTTCGGGCACGTCGCAACCGCACCGGAGCATGGCTTCCTTGAAAAGACCCCGGTCTTCGGCCTTCTTGATGGCCGCCAGGCGCGCACCGATGAGTTCGCAACCGTACGTGTCGAGAATGCCCCCCTCGGCGAGGGCCACCGCAAGATTGAGGCCCGTCTGGCCTCCTACCGTCGGCAAGACCGCATCGGGCCGCTCACGTTCAATAATGCGCTCGAGGACTTCAACGGTAAGCGGCTCGATGTAGGTGCGATCGGCCATATCGGGATCGGTCATGATGGTGGCGGGATTGCTGTTCGCCAGAACGACCTCGTAGCCCTCTTCGCGCAAGGCTTTACACGCTTGGGTGCCGGAATAGTCAAATTCGCAAGCCTGACCAATGACAATAGGCCCCGACCCGATGATGAAGACCTTGTGGATGTCCGTTCGCTTTGGCATGGATTCGTTGCCGTCCTACTGGTTCTCTGCTCCGATGCGGTATTCGAGCTTCAATGACCCGCCGCGGGTACCCGAGCGCCCCATATACACGAAACGGGCGCGCGTGCCCGCGCACCCGGACCCGGTCCACGCAGTCAAGGCCGCGCCGCGTGCGCAGTCTCCCGCGGCCTGCTTACCGGGTGATCTCGAGGATTTCCATTTCGAGGGCGCCCGCGGGAACAGTGGCCACGGCCTTCTCGCCCACGGCTTTGCCCAAGAGCGCGGAGCCCACGGGCGACCGCACCGAGATCTTGCCGGCCGCGACGTCGGCCTCCACCGGGCTCACAAGCACATAGGTACTCTCCAGCCCGGTCCGCGTGTTCACAACACGCACCGTGGCCCCAATGTAGGCCTTGCTTGCGTCAATGGCAGCGTGATCTACGATGGCTGCCCGCACAATCTTGTCCTCGATATCCTTGATACGCGCGGCCAACATGGCTTGTTCTTCTTTGGCGGCGTGGTAATCGGCGTTTTCCCGCAAGTCACCCAGCGCGCGGGCTTTCTCAAGGGCGTGGGCCACCACCCGGCTGCGCGCTCGGCATTCCTGCAATTCCGCCTTCAGCTTCTCCAAACCGTCGGCGGACATATAGAGCTTTTCCCTCAACATCCGTCTCCAATCACGCTGAGTGCCGGCTGACTCGCCGGGGCCCGAGTATAACAAAGACTGTAAGGGTTTTGCACGGTTTACGGCCCTGTGGTACACTCCACCGGAAGTGGGAGTATGTGACGATGGATGCAGTGATCAAACACATTGCGGAGAACTGGATTCCCTATCTGGTGATTCTGGCCTGTGCTTTGGCGATCATTCTGATCTTCCGCAAACATACCCTCCCAGTCATTCTCTGGGCCATGGAATGGGTGATTTATTGCTGCCTCTTTCACGTCGCTGTTAATCTGCTGGTCCGGCTGGTGCGCTGGTTCGACTATAACACCCAGATGAACATGCGCGAGGAAGAGCGTGTCTACAAGGACTGGGCGACCCCGCTCACCCAGTTCTGGAGTCGCGAGGCGTATCATCCCAACTGGATATTCTGGCTGGAGGTAGTGGTCGCGGCAGCGTTTCTCATCGCCATGGTGCGTTATCGCCCCATGGCGACCCAGAAAGTCAGGCCGCGGAAACCGGCGCTGACCAAGGGTGTGGGCCCTTCCCAGAAACTGGCCGAGAAGTTCCGCAAGAAAAGCTAGACCAAAAACGAGGAATAGATATGATTTCCCAAAGCATTCGCGGATGTATTGCACCTACCTTCACCATTTTCGGTTCCGATTTGAGTTTCGACCCCGACGGACAACGCCGTTTCCTGGATTTCCTGGTCGACCGCGGCGGCATCAGCGCCTTCTTCGTGCGGTCCGGCATGGGACAGATGTACACGTTCAGTTTCGACGACGTGAAGGCGATGGCGAGCACGGCGTGCGGACATCTGAAAGGGCGGGCGCGCGTTCTGGTAGGAGCCAGCGGCATTTGGGACCGTGACCGGGAGAACTATCCTGATCCGGCGGTCTACACGAACCAGGCCGTGGAACTCAGCAAGTATGCCGAGGAACAAGGGGCCGACGGCGTGGTGCACACGGTACCCGAGGCCATTCTTCCACGCGATGGCCAGACGGCCGCCGATGTCGTCCTGACCTATTTCGAGACCGTCAGCGCGGCTGTCGGGATTCCCACGTTCATCTACCAGCCCCCTGAGACGTCTGCCTCCCACCAGGTCACCCACGAACTTATCTCCCGGCTTGCCGACATGCCGAACGTGGCCGGGATTAAGGTGTCCACGGCGGATGCAGGCTATATCGCATCGTTGTGCGCCGCGGTGTACGGGAAAGATTTTGACTACATTACCGGCAACGAAAATGCGTTCTGTGCAGGACTATACGCCGGTTCGAAGGCCGTCATCGGACAG
>Ga0209201_1000979_pt1 | contig 35770 bp, 32 predicted proteins | sample AD_UKC055_MetaG_FD_184411 | JGI IMG/M metagenome (GOLD analysis project Ga0209201, IMG submission 184411) | Active sludge microbial communities of municipal wastewater-treating anaerobic digesters from USA - AD_UKC055_MetaG (SPAdes) (version 2) | ecosystem: Engineered > Bioreactor > Anaerobic >... | reverse complement strand
GCGAGACTGCGTAATCGACATCTTTCGGCATCACAATTTTATATACTGCCGCCGAATCTGAAATACTATCTGCGGGCGAAAGGCTGACAATATCTATCTGCAATTTAAAATTTTCCTCCGGTCAAAAACGTACGGGCCTCTGAATTATTATCCATTACAAAAAAGAACCGCGAAATATCAAGCGGCTTAAGCATCACTTCAACATTTTCTGAGATATTGGTTATAACCAAGGCTCCTTTGACGGATTTGACAAGTTTTGAAGCGTTTATTAAAACGGAAATTCCAATGCTATCTACAAAATCAAGATTTTTCATGTCTATTATAATCTTTCTGGCACCGCCTTTTACCATTGTACGGAAAATCCCCCAGAAAGAATCGCATAAATGCATCGAACGGAAAAAATCCGCTTCAAAAATAAAAATTGAACCGACTGCATCGGCTTCTACATCATTTGAAGCAGAAATTACTTCGGCAGATAAAATCATTTTCAACTCCGTTTGAAACGTGATAACACTAACATAAAATATAAACAACTTCAAGTTATTTATTATTTCTTTATTTCAGTATATAGTTTTGCTTACAAAAAATAGTAATTTTACAGTTTTCTATCTTTCAAATTATCGTTTAGGCATAAACCATGGATCCGCATCATAACGATCGTAATTTCCACCATCCCTATTTTCATAAACAACAACAAAGGACAGATCTCCATTATCCGTTAGTGTAGGCTCTCCCACTCCTGCAGTGTTTCCGGCAGAAATGACAAGCTGCCGGCTTCCCCAGCTGTTCCAATTGTCAGCAACAAGCTGTTTTACTCTGAACACTGCAAGTTTTCCGTCAGTGTTTGTTGCGGAAAAATATAAAAACCAGTCTCCATCACTATTTTTGTACAAATGAGGCTGATGTTCCTGCAGGGCAGTATTTACAGAACTAAGATTTTTAACAGCTGACCAGGTGCTCCCGTTGTCATCGCTGATTGAGAAATATATATCATGACTTCCTAATCCTCCCGGATAATTATCACTGTCAAACATCACAACAACTGTATTGCTTCCGACATACTCCATATCCGGATTATCTTCAGTAAAAACAGTATGAGGAAAATTTGAAAGAGGAGAACCTGTTCCGGAAGGATTCAATCCTGTATTATCAATAGACCAAATATCAGTATCATATGTCGAGGCTTTGTTGTTTGAAGTAAAAACAAACTTTTCGAGAACTGTTCCGCTTTTTCTATAAGCAAAAGGAGCTCCTTCACTGAAAACTGCCTGAGAAACCCCTGAATTTGTCCAGTAAGTAAAATTTTCTGATACAGAGTTTCTATGCGAATATAATATATCGCCATGTATCCAGGAAGTTCGTCCTGCAGGGTTTGATATTAGATCCATTCCATATAAAGGTCCGCGCAAATAAGGTCCAAACTGATCCGGATCTAGTCCTGCTAAACTAAATGAAAGCATATCTCCCGGAACATAAACACAATACAAATCAAGACCATCCCGGCTGATATGAATTCCATCTTCCCATCCCATCGTTGACAGATTTTGCATATAAGGCGTATTAAACTCTGAAGGCAATTCATTTACAACAACCGCGTTTTCTTTTAACTGAATCCACCTTTCTTCATCTGTCGAATTAGAACTTTGTTCACTGCCGCAAGCTGAGAATATCAATAAAGAGAATAGAAGTATCCTTTTTTTAATCATATATGATCCGTAATCCTCATCATAATATACTGTAGAAATAATCTGCCAGCAATAGTATTTATTAACTTTTACTGATTCCATAAATCTTCCATAAAAAAGCCCCGGCAAAATTTTTCTTGCCGGGGCTGGTCATCCTTAATCAAAAATTAGAAAATTAGAAAATTATCCCTTGGAATTTTTCTCCATTGCTCTCAGCGCCCTGCGGACATTAATAGTAGGTTTAAGGTTTTTCAATTTCTGTTCAAGCTTGGTTTCCCGTACAAATTTATTTTTGTTCCAATTATAAACTGCAGTTTCAACAAAATAATCATTTCCTTTCTGGTAAGAACACAGAACAAACAGTTCACGTTCCTTATCCTTATCCGCCTGGTCAAAAAACACAGACAAAACTTCCTGAGCAGCATTTTTACCGAAACTAACTGTTCCAAGTGTCATTTTAACATATTTATGATCAGAATCTTTCGGGATAAGAAGCATGAGCTGAACTTTCCCGTCATTGTTTACAATGTACGGAACAATCAAAATTGATCCTATTGAGCCGTCTGCAGGACCGAAAACTCCGCTGGTAATCCAATGTGTATACTCGCTTTTAGGAGGAAGAATTTTTTTTATATCTGTTTCCCTATCCCCTGATTCGCTAGTCTCATAATCATATTTATTCTGAGATTTTTTTGGGGGAACAGCAACTTTGTTTTTTCCTTTTTCTTCCTTGGAATCTTTCTTTTTGTCGCCTTTTATATCTGCTACTTTTTTCTTCAAACTTTTCATCACACCGGCATCTACCGAAGATGTTACAGCAAATATGGATGCAAATACTATGACCATTATTCTTAAGTACTTCAAAATTGACCTCTCTTTTTTAAGCAGTATAACCGTTTAAGTACAGAAGTCAAGAATTATCAGATGCAATCAATTATATCAATTTAGTGATTTATCATCAAACGATTGAAAGAAAAACAGCTGTATAGTGAAGAGCCGCCCCGATGATGCAAAAAACGTGAAATATTTCGTGAAAAACTCTGGCAGGTTTTTTGATCATATAAAATATTGCTCCTGTCGTAAAAGCAAAACCTTCTCCCAGTAGAAAAAAAAGCTGGGATGACGGAATAGTAGAAAGAAGCTTTTTTAGGGGAATAAGAAGAATCCATCCCATAATCAGATATATTGATGTACTCAGTATTCGGGATTTTCCTGTAACAAAAAACTTAATAATGCCACCTGCGATAACAAGCGACCACTGAACAGAAAGAATTGAAATCATCCATGCTCCATCCAGGAATAAATAGCAGATCGGAGTGTATGAACCAGCAATCATGACAAAAATCGCGAAATGATCAAGTTTGCGGAAAATTGAAACAGAATTCTCACTTTTCTTTGTAGCATGATAAACAGCACTCGATGTGAAAAGAAAAGTTATGGCAAATCCGTAAATGAGAGATACAGCCTTAAGTTCAGGCGTTTTTGAATAAGCTGCAAGAAATATCGTTCCGGCAAAACTTAATAGCGCGGCACCGAAATGTGTAGCAAAAGACACAGTTTCTGATTTTTTCATTTTATACTTCCATCAAACCAGACACGTTGACAAAAATTAAGGTTGCAGATTTAAAAAATATTTGTCGTTATTATATAATCATAAAACAATGTTAAAAATTTCCGGAGATATTATGAAAAACAAATCTATTGAAACAGTTCTAGTTCACGGCGGATATAATCCTGATGAACACAATAGAAGCCGAATGGTTCCGATTTATCAAACGTCTGCTTTTTGTTATGATTCCGCCGATCATGCTGCCGAACTTTTTGCGATGGATGCTCCAGGTCATATTTATCAAAGAATAGATAATCCGACCGTTAAAATAGCAGAGGATAGAATTGCCGCCTCCGAAGGAGGTGTCGGAGCAGTTGCTTTTTCTTCCGGAATGGCTGCCGTATCTTCTTTTATCCTGAATTTTTTAAAGTCCGGCGATTCAATAGCCGCGGCAAACTGCCTTTACGGCGGATCTATGGGTCTTTTTACGGACACTCTTCCTTCTCTTGGAATTACTACTCATTTCTTTGACCCTCTTAACGGAACTTCGTTAAAAAATGCAATAACTGATTCGACAAAACTTGTATTCGTAGAAAACCTTGCCAATCCATCTCTTGTCGTTCCTGATTACCATTCTATTACAGAAATATGTGCTAAATCAAAACTTCCGCTTGCGGTTGATAATACAATCGCAACACCTTTTATAACCAATCCTATTTCATACGGAGCTGATTTTGTAATTCACTCGTGCACAAAATATATGGAAGGACACGGATCAATTATCGGCGGCGCGGTAGTAGACAGCGGAAAATTTGCTTGGGACGTAAAGCGTTATCCTATGATGTTTGAAGCTGCACCTGGCGGAAAAAGCTTCGTAGATAAATACGGTCAGCTTGCTTTCATCATGCGAATGAGAGCAAAAACTCTCATGAATACCGGAGGATGCATGGCTCCTCTTCACGCATGGCTGCTTCTTCACGGAATGGAGTCTCTCCATGTACGTTATCCGCGTCACTGCGAGAACGCAGAATATATTGCGAAAAAACTTCTTTCTCATTCAAAAGTCGCATGGGTCAATTATCCGGGATTTGAAGACCATCATTCGCATCTAAATGCAAAGAAATATTTCCGCAATTATTTCGGCGGAATGTTAGGTTTCGGTCTCAAAGGAGGCTACGATGCTTGCAGAAAAATGATAGATAACATCAAACTCATTTCCCACTGCACTAACATCGGTGATGCGAAAACACTTATGATTCATCCTGCAAGCACAACCCACAGAAACATGCCGGAACAGGACAGAATAAACGCAGGAATCGGCAATGATTTCATCCGTCTGTCGGTAGGCCTTGAAAACAAAGATGATCTGTTTTCGGCTATAGAAGAAGCTATGAGCTGATTCCCTTTCAATAAAGCGCTAATCTTTTTTATCATTATTCCGATAATCCTACGGGACACTTTCTTTTTCTGCCGACCGGTTTTCGTTTTTCTGTTGGCGTAAAACGGAAAGCGGCCGGCTGTTTCCTTTTGTTCTTGACTGTTTGAAAACAGTATGAGACATAATTCGAACATGTTCCGGTTTCCTGTTCTCTTTATTTTCCGTTAAGAGGTGACGGCATAATGAAAAAAACAATTATGATAATCGGCGGAGGATTGCTTCAGCTTCCGGCAATTCAGACTGCAAAAAAAATGGGTCTTCAGGTGATTGTAACCGATTACAATCCTGAAGCAGTCGGAATAAAGTTTGCCGACATACCTCTTGTAATAAGCACACGTGATTTTGAAGGAACCGTAAGAGAAGCAAGACGCCAGAACAAACTGACACCGATAAACGGTGTTCTCACAGTCGGAACTGATGCATCGATGACAGTTGCAGCAGTAGCAAGTGCACTTAATCTTCCCGGAATTAAATTTGAAGATGCAGAAGCGGCGACAAATAAAGTTAAAATGCGTACTCGCTTCAAAGAACATAAAGTTCCTTCACCGAAATTCTATCCCGTCTGGTCTCTCGCAGACGCAAAAAAAGCATGTGAGAAACTCAAGTTTCCTGTTGTGATGAAACCATGCGATAACATGGGCGCCCGCGGTGTAATGCTTATAAAAGAAAAAGGAATGATTACTGAGGCTTATCAGAATGCAAAAGATTCCTCGCCTTCCGGAGAACTGATTATAGAAGAATTCATGGACGGTCCGGAACTTTCAATAGACGCTGTCATTTATAAAGGAAAAATAACGTTTACCGGAATCGCAGACAGAATTATCGAAGACCAGCCTTTTTTCATCGAAAAAGGACACACCATGCCGTCCTTTCTTCCTGAAAATACAATAGAAGAAGCAAAACGTGTAATGACACTCGGAATAAAGGCTCTCAACATTACCCATGGATTTGCAAAAGGCGACATAAAAGTTACTTCAACCGGTGTAAAAATCGGCGAACTTGCGGCAAGACTTTCCGGCGGATTTATGTCAACATATACTTTTCCGCTTTCCAGCGGAATAGATCTAATGAAAGCCGCAATAGAGATTGCTCTGGGAGAAGAACCTTCAAACCTGGAACCTTCAAAAAAGCTCGTCTCAATAGAAAGAGCTATTATTGCCAAACCGGGAATAGTAAATAGAATAATCGGTCTCGACGAAGCCCGCCAAGTTAAAGGAATCAACGAAATATTTATAAGCGTCAATCTCGGTGATAAAATATCAAAACCTAAATCAAATGTTGAAAAAGCCGGGCATATTATCGCTACTGCAAAAACTCTTGAAGAAGCCGAAAGGATAATTGCAGAAGCCAAAAAGATAATACAGATAGAAATATCCGACGAAAGCAACATCAGCATGGAAACCATCCGCGCGGTAGCCCGTGAAAAATTCAATAAAGTCTGTTACGCCTGCACGGAATGCGACGGATCGAAATGCGCTTCAGGTGTTCCGGGAATGGGAGCCGTAGGACGCGGAGATTCATTCAAACGGAATATTGAAGCAATCAACGAGTATAAGATCAACACCCGCGTCATTCATGATGTTGATGAACCTGACACTACAGCATACTTTCTCGATCATAAACTCAGTTTTCCTGTAATGGCAGCTCCTATCACAGGAACTGTAACAAACATGGCGGGAGCAATTGATGAAGAACTCTATGCACGTTCTGTTGTAAAGGGATGCAGAGATGCCGGAACCATAGCATTTGTCGGTGACGGCGCTACTCCGTACAAATACAGAATCGGACTAAATGCCGTTGAAAATGCCGGCGGACTTGCGATTCCTATTTTTAAACCGAGAAAAGACAATGATTCAATAATTGAGAGAATCAAAGCCGCCGAAAGTGCAGGAGCTATAGCAGTCGGAATGGATATTGATGCAGTCGTTTTTAAAACGATGCAGATGAAAAATCAATCCGTCGGACCAAAAGGACTGGAAACCCTCCGCGAAATTATTTCGTCAACGGATCTTCCTTTCGTTCTTAAAGGAATTATGCATCCTCGTGATGCCGAGTTTGCAGTAGAGGCCGGAGCAAAGGCGATCATCGTATCAAATCACGGCGGACGTGTTCTTGACCAGATGCGCGGAACGATGGAAATTCTTCCTGATATAGCAAAGGCTGTAAAAGGTCATATTCAGATTATGATTGACGGCGGCTTTAGGAGCGGCGTTGATGTCATAAAAGCACTGGCTCTCGGCGCAGAAACCGTTCTTATAGGAAGACCTGTTGCCATAGCCGCTGTCGGGATGTATGATAAAGGAGTTTCTTTTTATCTCGAACATATCCGCAAAGAACTTATCACTGCGATGATTCTTTCAGGATGTTCTGACATCTCAAAAATAAACGAGGATGTTATTTTTCATAAATCGTTTTCTAAAAGAAACAGAACACTGAGGGTTGTAAATGGCTGAATTTTTCTCTCCTGTAATTGACTGGTATATGTCTCACATTAATTATTTTACCGTCACTCTGTTGATGACCATTGAGTCTTCTTTCATTCCGTTTCCGTCAGAAATAGTGATTCCTCCTGCTGCATGGAAAGCCGCAAACGGAGAACTCAATATTTTTCTTGTGACTTTATGCGGAATTACCGGTTCTATTTTCGGAGCACTAATCAATTATTATCTCGCTCTTTTTCTCGGCCGCAAAATTATATATTCTCTTGCCGACACAAAAATTGCCCATCTTCTTTTGATAAACCGCGAAGGAATACAGAAAGCTGAAAATTATTTTATAAAATACGGAAATATTTCGACTTTCATCGGAAGACTCGTTTTCGCAGTCCGTCAGCTTATTTCCATTCCGGCAGGTCTTTCCAGAATGAAGCTCAAACCTTTCATTTTCTATACCAGTTTGGGTTCTGCAATCTGGAGTTCAATTCTTGCAGCACTTGGATATTTTCTCTATTCACAAAAAGCTCTTCTTGAAAAATATTATTCTATTCTGACAAACATCTTCATAGTAGTCGGATTTCTTCTTGTAGTATGGATTGTAATTAAAGTATTCTTTATCAAAAGAAAGAATAGTATTTCAATAGAGGAATAAGTTGTATGTCTGCAGATAAACTTCTTTATTCCGGACCGAAATGGCAAGCAGATTTGTTTATTGAAATTCTTGATCAAAACGGAATTCAGTATTATTCTTCAGAAGCGGATTCCTCGTTGTTTTCATTGTCCGGTGAGATATATGTTTCCTTAAATGATTTTGATAAAGCTGAAGCTCTGATAAAAAATTCAGAACATATAACCAATGAAGATTCTTTCGATACTGATAATTTTGACAACTCAGAAGAAGTCAACACCCTGGACAAATCCGAATTAAAACCGTTTAGAATATCAATCCCTCTTTTTATCATTTTGTGGATTTTGACATTAGGATTATTTCAATTTTTCTGGTTTTATAAACATTGGATTTATCTTAAGAAAAAAGATAAAAGCAATTATTATCCATTTCTAATAATTGCTCTCTTGTTTTCCGGAGCTTTTAATTTTCTTTTATTTCAAAGATATTACAAGATTCTCGATCCTGAAAATTCAAATTATTACTACCTATCTATACTTTTCCCTCTTTTGAACATAATAATGCTATTATTGTCTTTACAATTTCAGATATTTCCTTATCAACCCTTTATATTCTTACTCGGATTTATTAATTTTATTCATCTGCAAGTGCTGATTAACAAGAAATATCATTTAACTGCTATTTCTTGTTAAAAAACTTCTGCGCAATATTATTTTTAAAGAACGCATCGAAACCGTAAATTATTATATTTTTTGATGATGCATATGCAAGGCAGTCATCGCTGAACATAGGCGCAATTATTACTACTTTATCAATATTATGATACCGCGCCCGTGATATATAATTATTTATAGCAGCTTCATTCACGGGAGAAGTGAGCCTTGTTGAAAAAACAATATATTCCCCGAACATATGAGAATCTCTTTTGCTGGAACAGTTATAACAGACCAGCTTATCATCCTTGAATAAAACGCTTTTAACATTATACTCCAAATACGACAAAAGACTTTGAGATAACGAATCAAACATATTAGACGGCATTGTAAGTATTTTGGGAAAAAGCTTATCCTTTGCTATATTTTTATAAAACAGAAGCTTGTCTTGGGCCTCATTATAATGAGGACTCGAATCTTTAACCGCACTCCATTTTTGTACAGCGCTCTCAACACTTCCGGCGGCTTCTAAAGCCTCCGCGTAGAAGTAATTAAATTCTGAAAAATAAAGATCATCTTCTTTAATATTTTTTTCAGTTTCCTCCAAAACAGAAAGAGCCTGAAGAGTATTTCCCAAAGCTAAATTAATTTTTGCTTTTAAAAGTTCTTTTTCTGTTTCTCCTTCCTCAAGATCATGAACATTTTCAATACGTTCAAGCGCGCGCTCAAACTGACCCGAGGCAAAATATATTTTTGCAAGATAAAGATTTATTTCACCCGCATAATAGTTTTTTCTTTCAGCTTCAAGAAAACGGTTCTCTGCCGCAGGATAGTCTTTTGCTCTAAAAGAAATCACTCCGAGGGTAAAAGGAAATTCTCCGTCAGAAGGATAAAGCTCGCTTCCTTCTTTGCATAGTTTTTTTGCTTCTGCAAAATACCCCGAATCAAGCTGCATCTTTATTGCAGTTTTCAGAATCGATGAAGGCATCGCCCACTTCCTGCTCATCGTGTTGAACTGCTCCATTGCCTTTTCAACATTGCCGAGAAGAAGATAAATCCGCGCCAGCATTTCCCGAACATCCTGTTCCATAATCTCAGGAGTATATCTGTCATATTTCAGCATATCCTGAAGGGTCATCAGCGCGAGAATAAAATGTTTTTTGTCGAAATTATATTTTGAAACAAGCCAATTCGCGTCCGTGTTTGTTTTATCAAGGTTGAGAACCGCATTCAGAATTGCTAAGGCCTTCTCATCATTTACGGCAAGCATTCCCTTCGCCTTCTCAATGCGTTTGGGAATTGAATATATTCTGTAAATCCTGAAAAGATATATCATTCCGAGGAAAAAACCGGCTGACATAAAAACAATAAGAAGATTTACCTGCATGCTATCTGATTCTCTTCAATTGAGTTGTTATTCCTGTTACAGCGTTTTTAAGAAAATCTTTTGGCGCGTTTTCATATACCGGAAAATTCAGTTCCCCGGAAGCAAACATTTCACCTGCGAAAAATATTTCTGCTGAGTAATTTTCTGTTTCATACAAAAACTTGTTTTCTGAAAGAGCTGAAGAATAACGCTTTGATGCTGTCTGATAATCCGTTTTGTTTTTGACCTGAAGAAATGAAAAAAGAATATCGCCGGATTTATCAAAATACCACGGCTCGTAATTCCGCGAAATGTCTGCAAGAAGAAAGGACACTTTCTTTGAAATATCTTTATCTGCGACGGAAAATGTACCTTTCTTAAGTTTAATTTTTCCGATTTTTACCGCAAAAAGAGAAAGGCTCAGATCAAACCGTTTGCAATAATTTAAAACAGACTGGGCATTAGAATAAATAACAACACTGCTCTTTATCGCATCAGACATCCCCTTTAGAGAAAGATGGTAATTTATGATTATATTATTCATAAATACAGAAATTGAGGACTCAAGATAATGATATGACGCAAAAGAAAAAAGGAAACCGACAGCTATATATAGAGGTATCTGAACAGGCCTTTCTATAGCGCTTGAAGAAATTCTATCAATCATAAAAACTGCAAAGGAGTATAAACCTGCACTAACGATAAACATTCCGAAATTAATTGAACGCTTTTTTAATGTATTAAAATCCTTCGAAGTATTTTTTTTTACCTTCGCTATGAAAATAAAGGAAAAAAGAAAATACGCTCCGGTAAGATATAATATTTCATAAAAACCGGCATGAAAAACAAAATTCTGCATTGATCCGCCGAAGTAGAGAATCGCGGCTGAAAGCGCAAAGATGAAGGAAAAAAGAATAAATGATATTATGAGACATGACACATAAAATGCTTTTATTCCGCTCATACTTTCCTCTATAAAAAAGCTTATTATAATTCATAAAACCGATTATTTCAAAGCTTTTTTAGCCTTGACTCAAAAAAGTTAAACTTATCTGATTATCTCATGAACAGCAGCAGCGAGAAACTGAAGCAGTACCGGTTCATTTTCGGACTGTCCGAAAATTATTCCAGAGAAGAACTCCGTTCGGCTTATGCAACACTCGCAAGGCTTAATCATCCTGATAAAAATCCGGGTGCAGATTCTCTAGCCAAGATGGTTATTATAAATGAGGCTTATTCTTTTCTAAAAAATTCATTCACAGAAACGGCCGAATCCGGCGGAAATAAAACTGAAACTGATCCTTCATACACAATCTACAAATCCGGTTTTTCTATAATGAAACAGGCCTTCGATGAATATTTCGGAGAGACAAAACCCAAGGTAAACGTCGGAAACCGGAAACTTCTTGCGGAACGGCTTAAAAACGCAAAAACCAGTTTTTCAGAACTTGTCGCAAATTTTCCTCAAAGCAGCTGGACAAGCGACGCGATTGACAAAATTTTCAGTATTAACAAATGGATTGATTAATTTGCAGGATATTTCTTGACAAAGAATGCCCCGTTCATAAATTGGTGGCAAATTGCCCTGTGGTGTAATTGGCAACACATCTGATTCTGGATCAGAAATGTCTAGGTTCGACCCCTAGCAGGGCAGATAACTCAAAAAAATTGCTTAACCGGACGGCTTGTTATGAACCGTCCGGTTTTGTTTATATCGTTTTTCTGATTTCCATAACCGCTTCTGCCATGTTCTTCAGACTCGGTTTGACCTCTTCCCATTTACGCGTTTTGAGACCGCAATCAGGGTTTATCCAGAGTCTTTCAGCAGGAATAACCTTAATCAGCATTTTTATCTGCTGTACAAGTTCCTCCCTTGAAGGAATCCGCGGAGAATGAATATCATAAACTCCGGGACCGATTTCATTTTTGTATCCTCTTTCTGCGAAAACATTTAACAGTTTGTTCCCGCTTCTTGAAGTTTCAATTGTAATTACATCAGCATCCATTTTTTCAAGCGTACCGATTATACTGTTGAAATCACTGTAACACATATGAGTGTGAATCTGAGTTTCTTTTTCAGCCGAGCTGACAGCACGTTTAAAAGATTCAACCGCCCAGTTTTCGTAAAGTTTTACCTTTTCTTTTCTGAGAGGATAACCTTCTTTGAAAGCAGCTTCATCAACCTGAATAATTTTAATTCCGGCAGACTGAAGATCCGAAACCTCCCGGCAGATAGCTGAAGCAATCTGATGACAAACCGCCGATCTTTCAATATCATTCCGCACAAATGACCAGTTTAGAATTGTGACCGGACCGGTAAGCATACCTTTCATTATTTTCCTGGTACAGCTTTGAGCATACGAAATAATATCCACCGTCATTGGTTTAGGGCGGGATACATTTCCGTATATTACAGGAGGTTTTACGCATCTGCTTCCGTAGCTCTGCACCCATCCGTTCTGCGTAAAGACAAAACCTTCCATCTGTTCGCCGAAATATTCAACCATGTCATTGCGTTCAGGTTCACCATGAACAAGAACATCCAGGCCTGCTTTTTCCTGAAATTTTACGCATGAAGAAATATAATCTTTTATTCCTTCATCATAATCCTTCTGTGAAATTCGTTTTGCTTTAAAATCACTTCTCAGTTTTCTGATTTCGGCAGTCTGCGGAAAACTGCCTATAGTTGTTGTAGGAAGAACCGGCAGATTCAGAATTTTTTTCTGAGCTGAAATTCTCTCAGCGAACGAAAAACTTCTTTCATCCTTAAATTTATCGGATTCCGCGTTTAAAGTAGTTTTCAGATAATCAATTTTTGATTTTAATATTTCCCCGTTTGTTTTCAGTTTTAGCAAAGAAGAATCCGTATCAGAATTTTCGAAAATATCAGCAGTATCCGAAACTTCATAAAGTTTTTCCTTCGCGAAAGACATCCATTCTTTTATACGCGGATCAAGCTTTTCTTCATACTCAAGAGTATACGGAACATGAAGTAGAGAACAGCTCGTTGATACTATTATATTTTCTTTCGGAACAGATTTCTCAATTTCTTTCAGCAAAAGATAATTCTTATTATAATCGGATTTCCAGATATTTCTTCCGTCAATAATACCGGCAATGAGTTTTTTGCCGTTCAGATCACTGAGACAATTCAGATTCTCTTTTCCGTAAACAAAATCCAAACCTATTGCATATAACGGTACATCTTTCAATGCCGTCAAAGTTTCCGAAGCATGATCAAAATAACTTACAAGAATAATCCTTACATTTGCGCAAGCAGTTGAAATTTCCTGGTAAGTCTTTTTCATCAGAGATAAAAATTCCTGCGAAGGATCTTTTACAGCAAGTGGCTCATCAAACTGAACAAATACTTCATCATCAAGTTCTGAAACTTTTGAAATAAGCTCTTTATAAAGAGGAATAATCTTGTCGAGCAGTTTGAAATTATCGCTCCCATCTGTAGTCTTTGCCAGACCGAGAAAAGTCAAAGGCCCGATGATATTAATCTTCGTTTTGATTCCGGCCGATTTTGCTTCCATATACTCAGAAATGATTTTTTTGGGATTGAGTTTGAAAACTGTCTCCGCTGACAGTTCTGGAACGATATAATGATAATTCGTGTTCATCCACTTAGTCATTTCCATAGCAGGCGAACTTTCGTTACCTCTTGCCATCGCAAAATATCTTTCAAGTGGATCAGAAATTTCCGCAAACCGTTTTGGTATTGCGTTCAGAATCTCGCACATGTCGAGCATCTGGTCATAATAACTGAAATCATTACAGCTGATGAAATCGATACCGGCTTCCTTCTGGTAATTCCAATGTCTTTTTCTGAGCTGTGAAGCAATTGCCTCAAGTGAAGAGACTTCTGTTTTTTTATCCCAGAATTCTTCCAGAGCTTTTTTAAGCTCGCGTTTTTCTCCAATGCGCGGGAATCCCGTCACAAAGGATTTAATCCTTTTAGTCTGCATCTTTCCTCCTTTTTGCTGACGCGACAAAAACTTGGCAATTGTATGGTAATCGGACTCCGGGGCTAACCCCGTTACCGTAGCGCGACTGTGTCCGGTTCTCACGGACTTCCCCATAGCTACAATTGTTAGGTCAATCAGAGATGCGCCGCAATCTTTGTCCAGCAATAATCCGAAAGAAGACGGCGCGTTAAACTTACCGTGATAATCTTCTCCGTTTAAGTTTCATTAGGCCGAGAACAATGACAAGAACAGAAATAACAGCTAAAGCTCCCGGTTCAGGAGAATTATACGTTTGAGCATACTCATTATCAAGAATTTCTTTTTCTTTGTCTTCCAGCTGTTTCCATTGATTTTCATTTTCAACTACAATGTATGAAGTACTAGAAGTGATGATTCCGGATTTTTTTGAACTCTCAATAAAACTCTTGAAAACTTCTCCGTCAGAATTCCCTTTTATTTTATCTTCGGAATAAAGATCGAATGCAGTTTTGATAATTCCTTCTGCATTTTCAGCATATAATTTACGGAAGTTTCCTTTTATATCAGTATATGAAATATTATCAGACTTATTATTTTCAGCAAAATACAAGATCGAGTCTTTTCCTTCAAACAAAGAACTTGAACCATTTCCGAAATAAACCCGACGGACACCTTTTCCTGTTCTTTCCGGAATATGACAGAACGAATTTCCGTCAGAAGTAAGATAGAATCCTTTCATGTCGGGAGGCAAAAGCGCTGAAAGACTTTCATCTTCAGTAATTATATCTTCTGTCGAAGAAGTAACAATGGCAAAAACCGGGAATTCTGTTTCAGACAATTCATATCTGTCTGAAATTTTACGAAATGCCTTCTTGTAGAAAAAGCCTCCTTTTTTTGCAAAGAGCTCCTCCTCAAGATCTTTCAAATCATCTTTCAGTTTTGCAAAAGGAATTACTTTACCTACGTTCGGCAGATAATTTGTAAAGCATATGCTTACATTTTCAATTTCGGGTATATCATTCTTTACTGATTCTGCAGTTGATAGAATTTTTTCTTTTGTAATTTGTGAATCCTTCGACCAGTCTGCAATTATAAACAAAACAGGCTTTCTCATCTCTGTTTTAATATTACCGGCAATTGATTCGGGAATATAAAAGACAGTTCCGAAATCATTAGTACTTTTAAACACTTTGCTTTCATGCACTTTCTCAGAATTTAATGTCTTTGTTATCAGCAAAGGATTATCTGAATTTCTCATCTGATATTTAAATCTGATTTTTGATAAAGATCCTTTCGGACATGTAAATTCAACAATACATTCACGTATCTCATTTTCTCCGAACGGAAAAACATCAAATCTCAATTCATTATCAGAAAGATAGTAAATGACAGCCGGATCCTGTAAGCGTCTTTTTATTTCATTAAAAACCCAGATTGCGCTCGTCTTTTCATAAATTCTTCCCTGTTCGAATTTATCTCCTATTTTAAGTTTAAGACCTGATACAAAAACTCCGTCAGGAATTATAATTTTTCCGCGAAATCCTTCATTACGGGATTGTCCGGTCTGCTCTTTCATTGTAATCTTAATGGAATGTTTTTCTCCGTTTCCATCTTCAGAAGACATTATTTCTTCAACGGACTTTATCGAAGCATCGGAAATAATTCTCTCCTTTGTCAGAATCAATGAGTCCCTGGCATTATAAGTTCTATTTCCGAAAACAGCTAATTCAGTCAATCTTTCTGAAGATGATAAGACAGCCGAAGCCGGTTTTCCGAAGAACACCTGAAACAATTCATCTATTCTATTCTGAGGCAGAGTCTTATCCGAAATCTGAACAGTAATCGCTGATAAAACCGGAAGACCCTTTCCTGTTTTGTCTCTGTAAAAGTTCAGAAGCGATTCATTTACCATAAAGCAGGGATATTTCAAGTCCTCATTAATTTTATCACTGAGTACATATTTTGAAGCATTCTCTAGAATTTGATACTCGATATACTTTTTTGCTGTGAACAATGCCGGAAGAACAAGAAGAAGCACAGCTGCTGCAAGTGAAACCTTTAGCTTTCCGAATTCAGATGAATATGAGATGTAGTCTTTGCGCAGTTTAGAAATATGAATTAGAAGCAGAAAAACAGGAGACAATGGAATGAACCCGAATCCTAAAATAAGAATCAGAAGAAATGAGAATGAAACAACCGGAGAAAGAATTATAAAGAAATAAATAATAAACGGAATCAGAATAACCCTAACGGCCGAAATGCAGATATTAATTATTCTATTTTTTGATTCAGGAACTGTTACAACAAACGCGTTTATAAATGTCAGCGCATATATTTCAGGATACTGAAAATTTCCGGGAAACGGAACTATATAGTTTAAAAAAAGCCCGGCAAAAGGCAGAAGCAATCCTGCAAATAGTCCTATAACGAGATTTCTCTGCAGTTTATATTTTTCTGTCTTCATTATTAAGAATGAAAAAACACGAACAATTGCAATTATCGATGAAATCGAGCATCCGCAAAACATTGCGATGAAGCTTATGCCGATTATCTTCGATGAGAAAAATTCCAAACATCCATAGACGGTTGAAACGATACCGAACAGAGTGAACCATAAAACCGGAAAAAGAATTCCGGAAACGGAAACGATAATAATTTCCTTTAATGAACTTTTTTCTATTCTCCACAGAGAAGCGCGAAGAAGAGGATAAATAACCGAAGAAGCCATGCATGCAAACTGAAGATATAAAATATGATCTTTAATGATAAGCTTTGAGTCTACTGTTACAATTTTTTCAAAAGACACAAAATAGAAAAAAACCATAAATGCGCACGACGATAACAGAAGAAACACATTCAGCACAAGCGGCACAAACATCTTTTTTTCTTTATTAAGAACTGATTCTATAAAGATCAATGAAGAGAAAACAAAAGGCAGAGCTTCCAAAAGAAAGCTGCCGAGTATAACATTCTGAGTTAATATAGAGAATTGATTCTGTGATGAAATATAGAAAGAATTTGCATTAACTGCAAAAAGAAACAATTGCGGAAGCAGAAGAAATAATGCCGCAAAAAATTTACCCGAAACAAAAGACTTCAAATCAATCAAGGATATATTCTTTCTCATTTGAAACTCTCCCTTGTATTTTATAAATGATAATAAGAGCAGGAATAAATATCATCATTCCGACAGACATGTGGACGATAGAGTGGAATGTACTGCTTAAATACTTATCCGCAAATAAAGAAGCATATAGCGCTGAAACAATTCTTATTGAATTTACTGCTATACAGACAATCCACACAGGCAGAGCCAGAAGAGTCTGCGATAGAATCGTTTCTGCAATAGAAAGTTTTTTAAGTCTTAGATAGAATATCATACTGAAAGCAATAATAAAGAAACTGAAACCGCTGCATGAATCTATCAGCCGGACAGTGCCAAAAGAAGTATGAATGATATTAAAACCGCCTTCTTCAGTCATCGGAGACATTAAGTAAACGGAGGAAAGAATACCCGACGGCACAAGAAACAGACTATTAACAAGATCCGAGTATATTTTACCTATAGTATTAAGAATAAAAAATAAAGATACTGCAGACAGAATCTTTCTGCTCCGGTAAAGATTTCTGATTATACAAATAACTCGCCACAGAAAATTATCAAAAATGGAATTTTCACTTCTCATTTCTCCTCCTGAAATTTGCTTAAAAGCAACTTCCGGGAATAAAACTAAGACTTAATGTGAAAAAACTATGAAAAGAGAGTGAAACGGCTGTGAAAAATATCAATAATTCATAACAATACGAAATCTTTTTGAACTTGACTATTATATAATAACTGAAGTAAAAGCAATCAACGTTCAATCATCAACTAATGTTTATTACCTACTAAAGGAGATTTGTTAGCAATGTCAAAATACATCTGCCTTATCTTGATTTTTTTCTCTCTATTCTCTTGCTCTAAACGAGAAAATAAAGATTCACATAATAAAGATTTATTTTCCAGAACTGATATATCCAAAACTGCAGATTTAGATATTGAATCTAATAATCCTGATGAATTAAGAAGTAATGTTTACAAAAAACTGCCTGATTTTAATGCCATGATTATTTCTGAATCATGGAGCAACAGAGGAAAATCCGATGAAAACGGCAATATGACTATACTTATCCCTTCATCGTCTTTTCTAGACATGATTGAATGGATAAAAAACAGCTATGTGATAGATTCCATAGATATGAGAGCCGGAGAATTTGACATTAGTTCATATAAAAAGGATGCAGAGAAAAAGAATCTCATAGATAAAAATATTGCTTATTCACAAATATATTTAGATGTAGTAAAAACAAAAAGTCTTTTAGGATGTTTTTTTATCGGCTGCGGAGATGCCAAAACCGCTCTTGAATACAGTTTGCAGACAGTAGTCCCTGTTATTCTTTTCCTTCTTCCATATGCATTAGTCATTATAAGTTTAATTCTAATAATTAAATTTATTTTACGAAAATTGAAAAGAAAAATATTCAAGTAAACAAATTATTAAACTAAAATATCCGCACTCGAATCATATCAGAATTATAAGTGGATAGCGAATAACTGTATTAATACACTCATATTTTCCGCTTAAACCTCGTAATTTATCAGACGCCTGAACCGAAGAAAAACTGTTGACACTTTATGCAGTAAAATCTGAACTTTTTATGTTCTTCATTAAAATTAGGTATTACTTTAACTTTAATAAATCCGGGATCATCAATAAATTTAAAATGACTAAGTCAAATAACAAGAAAATAATCTTTTTAAATACAGTTTTTGTTATTTCCGAGACTATTATTAATAAATTTGCCTTTTTTATTATAAACATAATTGTATCCCGCTATTTGAAAGAAGTTAAATTCGGAGAGTACGCAACTGCTTTAGGTTTCGCAACTTACTTTGCGATGTTTTCCGACATAGGAATAAACACAACACTTGTAAGGATGATCATAAAAGATCCCGAACACGAAAGAAATCATATTACAAATGCTTTTCTTATAAAAACCGGGCTTGCAGTATTAAGCTATATTGCTCTCTGTATTTCTCTCTATTTTATTTATTATCCGACGGGCGAATTTGACATTATATATCTGACTCTTATCTTCGGAGTTGTCAGAATAGGAAATGATTTCATGAGCACATTTTATGCGATATTTACTGCTCATGATAAATTCAGAAATTCAACAATAATCAACAGCTGCTTTTCCATTCTTTTCCTTTTATCAACCGCGCTGGTAGTATTTTTTGCAGGAAATTACTATCACATAGCTTTATCGAGAATGCTGATAGTTATCGCTTTTACAACCGCATTCATTATATACGTAACAAAAAAATATGTATTCTGTTTTTCTTTTACCAAATTCAGGGAGTTCCTGCATTTCGCTTTCTTTTTCGGATTAGGTAATGTTATCCAGAATTCATTATACCGTTTGAATGTCATGCTTGTTCCTGTTCTTACAGCGCCTATCTACGGCGGTTATTTCTCAAACGCCTTTATATTTTATTCATCTTTGATTTTTGTTCCGGGCGGTCTTGGAAGAGTTCTGATTTCTTATCTCTATAAGCATAAAGAGGATAAGAACAAGTACCAGTTTGTTTATGATACTTATTCGAAAATACTGATAATCCTTTCTTTCTACATCGCAATGATTACTTTCTTTTATGCCGAAGAAATAATTACTCTCATCTACGGCAGTAAATTTCTTCTTTCAGCGCTTCCTTTGAAAATTATAGCTTTAGCGATACCGAGCCTGTTTATCATATCGGACTCAATTATGACAGGCATGGACAAACAGAAAGAAAGAACACATATACTTATAAAAGCATTGATAGTTAACGTAATATTAAACGCAGTTCTTATTAAACTCTTTGCTATGACAGGAGCAGCTGTTGCGGTAATCGCAACACAGGTTTTTCTCAGCTTCAGTTATACATGGTATCTGAAAAAGAACAGAATAATCGAATTCAGGAAACATTTTATCAATGTCGCAAAGATGTTAACAATCGCGGGAATATGCGCGGCAGTGAATTATTATTTAACTCAGGGATTAAATCCGGTTCTCGGTGGTATTACAATATCTGCCGTTTATCTTCTTCTGGTTATGTGCATTATTTTTGAAAAAGATGATATTAGAATTATAAAAAATATAATCGGGAAGAAATAGAAGCAGCAAAAATCCATTTTACTGCTTCTATTTTTCTCACTTGCTTAAACCGAGAGCCTTGTCGATACGCATCTTGTTTACCGACAGAATCTCGCCTGTTTCGACGCGGTACATCTTTATAAACAGCTCATAATATCCTTCTTTTGAATAGAGATTGCTTCCTATCAGTATTTTAGCGCCTAACATTTTTCCGAGTTTTACAGCGCTTTCCTCTGAAGTTATTCCCGTATTCTGAAGCTCGATTTCTTCAAGAATCTTCTGTAAATTCTTTCTTTCAACAAGCTTAAACGTTTTATTCGCCGCTAAAGAAAAATTAGCCTGCTCAGCAAAGTATTCAGCATCAGCGGCGTTATTTTTATCAGAAGTGATTACCGGAAGAAGGCTTACCGGAGTACCCGCGTCTATCCTGATTGTCGAATAATCCACAAGCTGTGAAAGCGCCATATCAAAAAGCTTTTTCAAAGTTTCTTCATTTTTTTCAGATTCAATCTTTTTCGCTTCGATGTATTCTTCATCTTTTTCAACCGGTTTGTCAGAAAGATTAGAAAGCTCTTCCTTCGCGAATTTTATGATTATCGCCTCAAGTTTATCCGTCTGAAAATTCGCGCCTGTGTGATGACTGACGCTTCCTTCGGCGCCGCCCGCGCTTTCTCCTTTTTCACCATAGGTAAGAAAAATATATTTTCCGTAAGTATACTGCGAAATCTGCCGCAGAACATATTCTCCGTCAAGATCGAGACCTCCAGTTCCCACAGAGAAAATCTTTATTCCTTTTTTTCTGGCCTCACGCGCGGCATCTACATACGTAAACTTCTGCTCATAATCGAGATGAGGCGCCGCGTCCGTAATAGCGTAAACAAGACGTATGCCGTTTTTGTTCCATGCAATTTTATTCACAGCGTCATTCAGCGCGCTCTGAAGATCCTCAGGAGTATCCCCGCCGCCGTTCGCTTCAACCTTCGCAAGCTCTTTCTGAAATCCGTCAAGGTCGGCAGTCAGCGGAATTACTTTCGTCACATATTCATCGCCCTTATCGCGGTAAAGAATCATACCGAAACGGATTTCGGGTTTTGCAAACATCGCGGCGAGATTGTTGTTGATTATCTCAATAGTCTGCTTCAAACGGGCGATTTCCTCTCCCATGCTTCCGGTGGTATCCATAATGAAAAGAAGATCCAGCGGAATATTTTTCTGAGATACACGCTTGATATCAAGCTTCACGTTAACGTCACGGCTTCCCTTCCGGGATATCGTGATATTTTTTTTACTCTGGGCGTAAACTACTTCGCAATTATACGATGCATCATTCTTGTTATGCTCGGATGGGAAAAACAAAAAGCTTCCGTCGGAATAGGTTTTGCCGGACGCGATCTCCTTCTGGCCGGCTTTTATTTTTACAAGAGCATTCGCGACGGATTTCCCTTCAGAATCAACGACTCTGATTATAATGCGCTCGGAAACATTGATAGGATGATGATTTGCCTTTTTATAATCCTCAAGGAATTTTATGAAATAACCATATTGCTTGTTGTCGTCTGAAAAAGAAGCTTTAAGCCCGGAAGCTGATGCTCCGCCGTTTTTTCTAGCGGGAGATACTTCTGATGCAGTTCTTTCCGGTGATGATTTTTTTAATTCTGCTGAATAGTCCTTATCCATTGTCTTTGGTTCAGGCGGAGAAAATAAACCGGCATCATCTGCACCGGTTTTGCCGCCGCTGCGAACTTCAAGCTCTTCGGTTTTTTTAGATTTTCCTGCACTAACATCATCTTTTGAAGTTGGTTTTTCTATAGTTTCAGGTTCTTTTACTGCGGAACCTCCAGCACAGGCACAGATCAATATAAAAACAAAACTCAACAGTAACGCTGTTTTTCTCATATATCCTCCGAAATATTATTCACATTAATTATTAACATTTTATTATTATACTTAATAATAATCAATAAGAAATATATGTGTAAAAGGGCTTTGCGCTTTTACAGAAGAATCCAGAACGTAGAGCGTTATGATTGATAAAGAGCATGGATCATAAGAATGTAAGAATCAAAAGAAATATGTATCGCGAGAGTATCCTAAGTTATTTATAAAATTCACGCAGACAAATCATTAACGGTGATGTCTTATATTGAAATCGAGAGTGAATACGGTTTCCTCACGGCGGTTATTTGACGAATGCGCCGGATTCTTCATTCTAAGAAATATTTTATCAAAATACCGTATTCTCTTTCACCTTTTCTCTTCAGCATCACCCGTCCATAAGGTTCAACAAACAGCCCGCTATCAAAAAGAGGAAGCGGAATACCCAGAAACAGGTGTGCTCCTTTTCCACTATCATACTTTTTCAGGGGGTAACTGTATCCGACCCCGGCATTAATAAAATAATACCCGCCGATCTCACCGTAACAAATAACCGGAAAATTGTCTTTTGAGGATATAACCTGTTTCAACCCGAAGGATGTCCAGGGAACCGGCATCTTGGGCCAGCTCAGTGCGGGAAGAGAAGTTGATTCATATCCCCTTATATCGGCCCAAACCGCAGTACAATCAAAAGTCCAGACAGGATGATACTCGCGGGCTTTTCCAGTTGCACCGAGCGACGGTCCGAAAGTATAAATATTACCCGCATGCAATGCTGAACATATTATAATGATAAACATTGATAGGATAAAAATACGCATATCAGTTCCTCTCCGCGAAAGAAAGTATCTAATTATTATACTTCTCATCAGGCGGTTGAATCTCCTTTTATCAAATGATTCCTCTTCTGAACGGTCTGAACTGCTCTAAATTAAAGCGTCTTTACTTTGGCAAGTCAATTGTTTTAACGGATGAAAGTGTTGCAATAATACATGACTGGCGTGCGTTATCCGAATAATGATTGCAATTATGCGGCACTTAGAGCAAAAATTTAAAGTGTAATTTTTAACCGAGGATTTAATAAATGTGTTTTGAAAAAATTATAACGTTCAATTTACTCTTAGCTCTTTTATGTGGTACGGTTTTAGTTCCAGCAGGTTGCGGCTCCTCAGACTTGCCTGATCACCGCGTCGAACTGAGTCAAACCCTGCAAACACTGGCAGCCGAGTCTGACGATCCATTTATGAAGCTCCATTTTAATTCGATTATTAAAGTTATCGACGCTGGCGATGAAGGAAAACTCAATGACACGTTAAACATCAATGCTCTCTGGAGCGCATTCGCAGATGAGGCTAACAGCAATAGCGTCAGGCGTCGGGACAGTTACCTCAATCGATCATATCCCCTCATTATAGCCTGGGTCTCACCTACTGATGGTCAGGTCTCTTTCTCTTGGTTGCTGCTTCCCGCGCAATGGGATCCACAAAAGGAATATCCTCTCTATGTAAGTCTACATGGGTTCTGGGATGTGGCGGAGGAACGGTTATCCTATTTGAGCTATCCTTTTCAGGGTCAGCAAAACAGTTTCGCTTTTGAAGATGGCTACAATATTTCACCCTGGGGACGCGGTAATCAATGGTACCGTGGAATCTCAGAGACTGATATCCGAGAATGCATCGAGAAAATCAAAAGCCTGGTGCATATTGACGAAAGCCGCCAATATCTAACCGGTCATTCCATGGGAGGGTTTGGTGCGTGGCACATTGCCCTTGGTTCACCAAATACTTGGGCGGCTTTAGGAATCCACGCCGGTGGATTTTTATATGATAAAAGTGAACTCAATGCGTCTGCGGCTAATACATTACGCAATTTGCCAACATATTTTGTAGTGGGAACCTCCGATTCTTTATACAAGATTAATAAAACCGCATATCAGCTGCTCGTTGATGCCAATAACTCCCACTTATCATTCGTCTCTTTTTCCGGCGGTCACGAATACCGTCAACAAGACGTCGAGAAAATGTATCTGTGGATGAAATATTTTGACCGTGACTGATACCAGATTAAGTGGAAAACAAAACCCACAAAGACAGAGAACCTATCGTTCTTTTTTAAATTTTCTGGGCTTCCCGATTTTTCGATTTTAATCAATGCATTTCCTGGCGGGATAGGATAAACTTAGTTTATAATTGATGATACCAACATCGATAGAATAAGCACATATCAACAAAAAACAATATGAAGTTGAAACACTTTCGTCCTTCTCATAATTCCCATTATTATCTTGCCGCTTTTCTTATTTGAAGAAAATTTGTTATAAGCATTAATCAATTGAAAAATAATATGTTTTTCTTAAAATTGCCCTATGAACAAAGCCATAGATATCAGCGCCTTGTATAAACGTTATTCTTCCTCGGATAAGTATGCCGTAGAAAACGTATCTTTTTCTGCACAATACGGACAGGCTCTTGCATTGATTGGAGCCAATGGATCCGGAAAGACGACGCTCATACGTCTTATTTCAGGAATTATCCGTGCTGATTCCGGAAATATTGAAGTTGCAGGCCAGAATGTTGTGCACGAAACCGCATTCAAAAGAAAAATAGGAGTTCTCCTTTCGTCGGAAAATTCACTTTACGAAAGACTCAGCGCTTATGAAAACGCACTTTATTTTTCAAGAATATTCGGTGTGGAAAGAAAACAATTTGATCTGCGCGCTAAAATATTTTCTGAAATGTTTCAAATGAACGATTTTATAAAAAAAAGATCAGCCGGTTATTCCAAGGGAATGAAGCAGAAATCGCTTCTTCTACGATCGATTATTCACAATCCGGAAATAGTTCTTCTTGATGAGCCGTCCGGCGGTTTGGACATTCATTCTTCCATTGCTCTCCGGAAATTTATAAAGCAGTGCGTTTCCGAAAATAAAGCGGTTATTTTTTCTTCTCATGACATGGATGAAATCAAATCCTGTGCGGACAGAATTCTTTTCTTAAAAAATGGAAAGACCGAATATTTCGGAAGCTCTTCGCGGTTTTTCAGAACATATAAAAAAATAACGGATCTGCGGTGACAGATGTGATTTTTACAATTTTTCGCAAAGAAATGCTGGATATTCTTCGTGACCGGAAAACGATTATGGCAGGAATAATTCTTCCTGTAATATTTCTGCCCCTTTCCTTTATCCTTATAGGAAATGACATAAGCGCTGATTCGGACTTATCCAATAAAATCAATATTTCTTTTTCTGTAAAAGCAGACTCTGCTAGAAAATTATTATCTAATAGAGAGAATTTTAATAATATTGAAGGCAATTTGGAAGAAAATCTTGTTTCCGGAAAAATCCATATTGCTTTAACAAATGATCAAGAAGGCGATCTGATTCTAATTGATTCAAGAAGAACCGAATCGATTAAGGCTGCCGCCGTTATCGCGAAATATCTTGATGCGCTTTATTCGGACAATAATATAAAAGCTAAAAAACGAATCGGACAGAAATTCATGTTTGGGGGTGGTGCCGAGCGATCATTTCTTTCATTAATTTTCCCTGTTATCATTGCCGTATTTTGTGCGGTGGCTCCTCTTTCTGCAGCTTCGGATTTATTTGCCGGCGAGAAGGAGCGTTCGACAATTGAACCTCTTTTTGCTACTCCTGCAGGCAGATTTCAAATTTTAGCAGCTAAGTATTTTGCAGTTTCCTGCATTGGAATATTCCAGAGCTTTTCATTCATTCTTGGTCTTTTTCTTTCCTATGCACTCTCTCCAGAAATCTTTGGTAAAATTTTCCCTTATGGGACTTGTGATATTTTGTTGATAATTATCTCAATTATTATTCTCACCGCTCTTTTTGCTTCAGCGGAAGTTATCATTAGTTCGTATGCAAAATCTTCGAGAGAAGCTCAGACATTATCTATTCCTTTTTTGATGATTGTTTCCTTTTCTGCATATCATGTAATGTTTCTTGAGGTTCCGTTTGGAGCCGGGAATGAAATATTTATTCCTGTAATCGGAAACATATATGCCCTGAAATCTGTTTTAACCGGAATATATTCGTCAGCTGATATATTCTTATCTTTTTTCTTTAGCTGCTTGTATTCCGTTGTCTTTCTTTTCATAGCTTACATTATTTTCCGACGGGAAGATATGATTTTCAGAAGTTGAAAAATATTTGACAATAATCTGTACTCAATTATGCTTATTATAGTTAAGAGGCTGATATGGATGTTCTTGGTATCCTTTTAATTGTTTTACTTGTGGTCGTGATAGTAAAACTTATATAAATCTTGGAGGAATTCATGATTCTTTATCTTCTTCTCATTGTTTTAGTAGTAGTTGTTATCGTAAAGCTTGTTTAATTTCTCCTTCTATTATATCAGCTTATTTTACCTGTCTTGTAAAGGAATCTGCGATTATTGCTACGCTATAACAGATTAGATCCATTAGTATTTCATGGATAATCATTAGGTTCGCAACATCTCTTTCAGATCCTTTTAATATCAATCATTGAAAAAATATAACGATGTGGCGAATTAACTGATTAGATAATTTAACTTACAGCAAATATTTGCTGAATAATGATTGCATATTTATGCGAAATGAGTCAGAATCTCCTGAGGAAAAAGGAGCGTCTGTTTTAATCCGTCAATATGGCAAACAATGAATACACAATCGGTTATCTGACTCTCAAACTGGATGATGCTTACTTGGGTTCATTATGGGAAGGCATACATACAGCTTCTTCTGCCGCCGGGGTTAAACTTGTTGTTTTGGCAGGTTATAGTATTGATTCACCCAACTTCTATGATACCGCTCATAATATTGCATATGATCTTGTTCCAAAAATAAAAATGGATGGTCTTATCATTTCCGGAGCTGCAATAGGCAGTTACTGCGGAATTAAAACTCTTGACGCTTATATGAATGATATTCGCGGCGGACTGCCGTTAGTATCAATTGCAGCAAATATAAGTAATGCTGTTACAATATGTTCTGATAATAAAAGCGGTGTCCGACAGGCCATCAATCATCTCATAATAGATCATGGCTGTAAGACCTTCGCTTTTCTTGCCGGGCCTCCTACAAATCCTGAAAGCAATGAGCGGCTTGAGACACTTGAGCAGACACTTAAGGAGGCAGGTCTTAAACTTAATCCTGAATTGATTGAATACGGTAATTTTTACTATCCGGATGCTAAAAATGCCTCATTAAGACTTCTCGATAAAAGCATACCTTTCGATGCATTATTCGCCGCTAATGATGACATGGCTTTGAGTTTTATTGATGCTTGCAAAGAAAGAGGTATAGAAATTCCTGGTACCATACGTGTAATTGGTCTTGATAATGGTCTCAGTGGAAAATGCAGTACGCCACGCTTGTCATCTATTGATACACAAGTATCCGCTCAGGGAGCAGAGGCTGTCGAAATATTAATTAATCTGCTCAACAATAAAAATCAGAAAGATATTGTGGTTCCTTCATCTTTCGTTAAAAGGGAATCCTGCGGTTGTGCATTATCTGAATTTAAACCTGATGAAAACCCGGAAATTCAACCTATCAAACCATTGTCGCAAGTTCTACATGGCATTGCTGAATCTATTCTAACCGCCCGTGCAGAATTCCTTTATCCTAAAGCAAGCAAAGATATCTTCGTATCATTTATTAATGATTTTACAGATGTTGTCAGCAGGGATTCTTTATCAGGTTCATCAGAAGGTGTCCGGATGTTTTACAAATTTTTCACCGCTTACATAAATAAGAAAAATTACGTCCAGGTTTTACAGATACTTCTTCCAGCTTTTCAGGACGCAATCGTTATAAAAGTACAGGAGAATGAACTTGTTCAAAAAATCTGCAAATCAATTGAAGATATGAAATTATACTGCTCAATAGAACTGGAGAGAATTCTGTCCGAAAAGTTCTGGTCTTTAAAAAATATCTCTTATTCTCTTCAGAATTTTAACCAGAAAATTCAGCCGTCGCAGACCTTCGATGAATTATCAGAAGCAGTTATACAGGAACTCCCGTTTTTAAACATTAAAGATTTTTTTATAGTTCAATTCATGAATCCTCCTCAGAAAAATGGATTGCATTATTCTTTCAACGGCTTTCATCAGAGCCTCATGATTTCCGGCGGTGAAATTCACCGTTTTACCGAACCTTTCGATTCGCTCAATCCTTTCCTCAATATGTCTGAAATTCCGGGATGGATTATAATGCCGATTTTATGCAAAGATGAACATTTCGGTTTCATGGGTATGGGACTAAATAAGAATGCTGAACTTATAAGTGAACCGATAGCGACAACTATCGGCGGAGTTTTTAAAAATATCCAGATTATCGAAGCAAAGAGAATAGCGGAAAAACAATTACTTCAGGCAGTTGATCAACTTGCACAATTGTCTGTTATCGATGAACTTACCGGACTTTATAACAGACGGGGTTTTCTTGATCAGGCACAACAACTTGCAGCTGCAGCAAGCAAATCCTGTAATGATGTTATTGTATTATACGCAGATCTTGATAATTTAAAAAAAGTCAACGACACATGGGGACATTCTGCGGGCGATGAAATGATAAAGGATGCAGCCATGATATTCAAATCCGCATTTCGCCAGGCAGATATTGTCGGAAGAATGGGCGGAGATGAGTTTGCAATTGCCTGCAAAACTATTTCTCCTGAAGAAATGATCTTGATTGAAAAGAGACTCGATAACGTAATCAGCAATTTCAACAACAAGCATAATAAGAAATGGGAACTTTCCATGTCAATCGGTGCAGGTTCAATGATTCAGACAGGTATAGATTCTATACATGAACTATTGGAATATTCTGATCAATTGCTTTACAATAAAAAAAGAGAGAAGAAATTGAAGCAGAAATAAAAAACTGAATTTTTCTAAATGCAATATAATGCAGTTGTCAAATTCAAGCAAATATTTGAAAAATGAGCCGACAAAAAGAAAGACTAAAAATGCAACAAGGCGGACGGAAGGTTTCTCATAAAACATCGAATTAATGTTATTTTTATAATGATAATTAATCTTTTAATTATCTCCGGGTGCGGATCATCAACAGATTCAGATGAAGACACTTTCAATTCGACGCTTTTCTTTTCGGGATACACATGGCAGGTAAAGACCGGTGATGAAAAGATGGGACCCGGCCCTAATTATTTTTCTAATAATGCAAAAAACGCATGGGTTGATTCATCGGGATATCTGCATCTGGCAATCACCAACAGAAACGGTGAATGGCAGTGTGCGGAAGTCATCTGCACAGAAAGTCTCGGATACGGAACATACTCATTCGATGTCGACACTCCGGCTGATTCAATCGATAAAAACACTGTGTTGGGTCTCTTTACCTGGGACGATGATTTTCCGTCTTATTATCGTGAGATCGATATCGAAATTTCAAGGTGGGGAGAAGACCGGCCGTATCCGAATACTCAGTTCGTGATTCAGCCGTACACCCGGGCTGGAAACATTCACAGGTTTGACATATCGAGCGCGATTGATAAAACCACCAATAGTTTTACCTGGAGCAATTCGGGAATAGCGTTTGATACATCCAAAAAAGATTTAACTTCAATCGAGTCGTGGAACTATATTAAAGGCGCAGATTATCCGGAACCGGGAAATGAAAAAGTACATATCAATCTCTGGCTTCTCGAAAACAGCATTCCATCTGACGGTCAACCGGAAGAAGTGATAATCAGTAAATTCAGTTTCGTTAAGTGATATGAATCTAACAGATCCTTTAATGACCGTAATAAGGAAATTAAATCTCAATGAATGAAGGCCAGCAGATTACAATTGCCTTTCTGCAAGATCTTCCCATGAGTGAATATACCATGTATCTTGATGTTTTCTAAATATCCAGAGGGCGATTTCTTTCTTTCCATTCTTATTCGTTTTACATACGATAATCCCTTTGTCGCTGCCGAAATCAAATACTTTGTTTATATGACTGAATGTACTCTCTTTGAACTCAATGAACGAAGGATCTTCCTTGTCTGATTCGAACTCGACTAACAGCTTTTCTGCTTCTTTCGCAAGTTCGGATCCCGGATAAAAGAATTTAAGGACCTCACCAAACCTAAGTTTGGTCATATTCCTTATTATCTCTTTTGTTGTATTAACAATCGTCTCGTTTTCATCAGGCAAATCATTAGCATACATTCCGGCTGAAGATAAAACCACGGTCATAAATATTGTCATTATTAAATGTTTCATTTATTCCTACCTCTGTATTACTTTCCGGCAAAAGTATAATATTCGATCAAAGTATAATATCAATTACTTTTCAAAGTCAGTTCTTACTTTACTGAATATATACATTTAACCAATGCATTTTTTAAGTAATGCTTTCTTTAAATATAATAAAACACCCACAACTATTCCGCCTTGACAGAACACAGAGCTGATTAATTTTCAATGAAAGAATATTTAATAAAGAGTTCATTATGGATTTGATACCTGCCAAGACAATTGTATCCGGATACCGCGAAAGCGACGAATGGTTCGGAAACAACTACAATATGAATATTTATAAGGGATGCTGTCACGGATGTATATACTGCGACAGCAGAAGCGAATGCTATCATATTGATAATTTCGACACGGTCAGAGCAAAGGAAAACGCTCTCTTTCTGATTGAACGCGATCTGAAATCGAAAAGAAAAACCGGAGTGATAGGCACAGGCGCGATGAGCGACCCGTACAATCCTTTTGAAAAAGAATATGAACTTACCCGCGGCGCTCTTAAATTAATCGACAGATACGGTTTCGGAATATCAATAGCGACAAAAAGCGATCTGGTCACAAGGGATATTGATTTACTGAAAAAGATCAAACAGCATTCGCCTGTTCTTGTAAAAATCACAGTAACAGCCTTTAATGATAAACTCAGCAGAAAAACCGAACCTGACGCGCCTGCATCATCAAAAAGATTTGAGGCGGTTAAACAATTATCAGATAACGGAATCTTCACGGGAATTCTTATGATGCCTGTATTGCCTTATCTTGAAGATACGGAAGAAAACGTAAAAGCAATTCTCTATAAGGCGCATGAAGCCGGAGCTAAATTTGTTTTTCCCGCTTTCGGAGTAACACTGAGACAGAACCAGAGAGAATGGTTTTACAGCCAACTTGATATAATGTATCCGGGTCTTAAAGAAAAGTATATTAAGGAATACGGAAATTCCTATGAGTGTCATTCCCCTGATGCGAAACAGCTGATGATGATGACAAAAAATGAATGTGGAAAACTCGGACTGTTATATAAGATGCAAGATATCATCAAGGGATACAAGCAGGGCTATTACGAAAAACAACTGCCCTTGTTTTAAAGCTCTTCCGGTAATATGATATTCGTAGTCAAGATATAACAAATGAAGTTGCGCGCCATTCTGCTATTTGAAGGTATTAACATATTTTTCGTATCTTTTCCATAAACTATTATTATTTTTCTTTAACAATTTAATAGCGCTCAGCAATGTTGAATTTCGCTCTATTGAATCATAACAATTGTGCCTATTTATTGATACTTCTGCGGCAAGAATTGCATAAGAATCAGTTTTTGTATAAGTTGAACAGTATAAAGAAATGTAATGCTCATATATAAACGAATAATAATCGTAATTATCTATATCTCCATATTTATTAACAATAATCAGTAAAGTTTTGTAATATTCAGTTGAACCTATTTTTTTCTGATGCCTCAAGTTCATTTAATTTATTACCATACAGATTAATAGACACACGGATCTGTTCCTGTTTATTTTCTTTTAATAAATAACGACATACCGGAATGCTAATTATTAATAATGGAATTAAGGCTATTAAAGTAATTTTTACTAATTTTCTACGAAAAGCATTATCGAATTTCTTGATTTCTTCATCGGAAGGCATTCTTCCGCTTTGTTGTAATATATTTTTTGCTTTGTTATAATCTTTTTCTCTTACTTCAATTACAGCAAGACCGTGGTTTATAATACCAGCTTCCGTATATGCATAAGTTTTACCATTAGATTTGATTTAATATTATTCTCATCTAATATCTCTTTGCAGCTTAAAGCTTCATTTAATGTGGTGAAACTTACAAGTGTCACGACTTTGTTTCTCATATTTCCCCCATTATCTAATTAGATCATAGAACTTAATGTTTTACGGTAAACATTTTTGGCTGTGCGTAAGCGAAACGAACTATTAAGCGAAGCCTTTGATATATAACTTATTTATAAACTTCTTTTCTGTGTCTTATCCGAATGACGCATACAGTGAGGATTTTATCTGAGATTTCATAAATGATACGGTAATTACCGGATCGGACTCTGTAAGCGTTTCTGTTCTCGAGCTTTTTACTTCCGGAAGGTCTCGGATTCTGAGAAAGGGAATTGATGAGTTTGTTAATTTTTGTGAGTTCGGCATGCGGTATTTTTTTATAATCCCTAGCTGCTGAAGGAGTTATTTCAATGAAGTACATTCAGCGTTTAACCATGTCCCACGGAACGGCTTTTGAACGCTCCTTCTTTTCCTTATCATAAGCAGCTATATCTTCAAGTTCTTCTATATATTCAACAAGTCTGTCATAGTTTTTCTTTGTGATGATGACACTGGTCGGCTGACCCTTATCGTTGATGATGTATTGTTCTTTAAGCTGAAGCATTTTTTACCTCACATAAAAATAACAGAAATATACATAATGGCAAGCATATAAAGCTTTAATCGCAAAATTGAGAATTAAGATAATATCCTCATCATGTTAAATCCTCGGAAGAATAACGTAAAGCATAAATTTGATGAAGCTGCTTAAGATAAGAACGATAAACAAGAATTGTATATGCCGATGAATATCCAGCCGGTCGTCGAGTGTTCCGCGAAAGCGGAATGTATCGAGACGATCTATGAGAACTTATGTTAAAGTATAGAGGTCGGGAGAGAAGATTTTATATTTCTTCAGAAATGGATGAATGATAGAAAAAGCCTCTAAACGTCCGACGCAGTCGGACACTAAGGCGGTAGGAGAACCGCCATCGAGTCGCTTCAAACGCAAACAGGATGTTTGTAAAAAAGCGACTCGCAACGGGCGACCGCAGCATCCGGCAAAGCCGGTGCGAGGAATTCGCCCTACAAAAAGCCAGGAGTGGGATCTCACTGTCCAACGCTAATGGATGTCCTGTCCGCGTTGGATTCGCGTCTTCCTGACGCACAGGATAAGGCGCAGCCATTTTATAAAACATGTATTTCTTGGTAAAAATAATACCTAAACTATTCGGCGAAGCCGAATACATTATAAGCGCAGACTATCGCAGACATTTCGAAGAAATGCGCGATAGTTCTGTCGCGACAAAAAGCGTGAGGGGGTTGCAAAGGGGCGAGAGTCGGCGACTGAGACTTTCGCCCCTTTGATCTTCTGCATGAGATCATGCGAAATTGGATTTAAAAGGAGCGGAGCACCTTTTGTGTATCGCATGACAGCATGCAAACCTTTATTCCATGTCAAATGAAATACATCCATAATCCTTCTCTTTCAGCATTTCATTGATTTCTTCTATATCAAAAAATTCAGGGTCATATTCATCTTCGAGCCAATCCATCATCTCCTCATATTCTTCACTGTCGGGATCAGAAAGAATTTTAATCAAATTCTCATATCCGAACGGCCCTCCGCAATCCTCGGGAGGACAAGCGCGTTTTCCGTCAACACACTCCGGATGTTTTAGTTTCTTGTCTTCTACTATCTTTTCGAGAACTATTTTATGCGACCAGCCGTCTCCGAAATCATAGTCATATATAATAAATTTCTTTTCATCTGTTAATACCTGATTCAGCCTGATTTTACTATAATCAATGCTTTCATGATAAGACTCAGCATCGGGTTCGGAATAGAATTTACCGTCTTTGACAAACTGATGCATATGAGAATTCGTCCAGCCCATCACGGTCTGAATAACCTTGCTCAAGTCCGGAAGTTTTATTCCCGAATCAACAAGAAATCTTCTCCATATTACCGGTTTAATATCTTCAAGGGTGATTTTGAGCTGATAGGTTTCATTTACTTTTAGTTTTACAAGTTTGCCCATAAAAACTCCTATTTTTAATTAATAAAATTATATTTTCCGCTTAGAAAACGAAACTTGTCATTGATTGAATTCTTTGTAAAACTCAACAATTCCGGTTTCTCATCAGAATTGCCTGAGCTGTTTGTTTTAACCGAGCTTTTGATATTTTTGAAAACAGGAAGATTGTTAACAATTTCGTATTCAACTTCAATATTTCCAGATCCTATATTAGGATCGCCTATTGATTCATAGTACTCATACATTAATAGTATTTTTGTTTTGGCTACTGTCATAGACAACAAAGATGCAAACGGTCTAAACTGTTCTCCAATTTCTTCAAACCATGAGAAAGCTTCAGAGTTAATTTTTCCATTTTTATCGAGAAGAAAAACCGTTTTTACAGTGTATCCTATTGGAGATGTTCTAAAATGATTCCAATCATGTTTAACAACGAGACATTTTTTATTAAAAACCTTATCAAATCTAACATCAGTATGAATAGTAACTGAATCTGATTTCTCTTTAAGTTCTGTCGTAGAAAGTATTTTTTTTGAAGATAATGATGCTGATATTATCTTAGACTCTGTTTCGATGAAATCTTGACCGAAACCAATAAGACGTGATGACGGATAAGAATTCACTCCGTATACAGCATTATCATTAACCATAAAATCCGTTAAAACATTTTTTCCATTAATATAAACTTCTTTTCCGTTCAATAAAAATGAATACCACCAGCTTTTATCCTTAATGCTGTCATATTTATAAATTTGTTTTTTTACTTTGAATTTATTGCCGGTTTTTATCTCTGAAACTTTCTTGGCAGAAACAGAAGGAAATTCATAAACAGAAACATCATTATTCAAATACACTTCTTTATTAAATTCTTTCTCTTCTGTTCTGAATTCATAATATTCCAGTTCACTGTCTTCTTCATACTTGGCAATATTTTGCGTATAAACATAACCGCCGAATACAAATCCGGTTTTTCCGTCCAACGACTTGATCTTTAACCACGGAGATTTTATTCCGTCTATTCGATCATAATTACCGGTTATATCAACAACTTCCACAGGAGTTCTTTTTTTTAAAAGAAACAAAGATTCAGATGTAACTGAAGGCTCTTTTCTTACATTAAGACTCTCCGCTCCGATGAAATACTTCCGGCTTTCATCAGCATGGCTATTAATGGACAGAATGGAGAGTACGGCACAAAATAAAAACTGATACATTTTTCTATTTGTCATATTCTTTCTCCATTAAGCTTCTGTTTTAATCTGATGTTTTTAAACTATAATTTCCTTAATTTCCGGAACAGCTTTTACTATCTTTTCCTTAATATCGGAAGAAAGCCGTACACCTATTCTTGAAATATTGTCTGCAGCGAGAAATGAACCGATTTTAGCGCATGTCAGCGGATCACAGCCTTTTGCAAGACCGAAAAGAAAACCTCCGGCATACATGTCTCCCGCACCGGTTGAATCCACAGGTTCGGTCGGAAAAATTCCGACCTTTTCAATCTTTCCTTTATAAGCAACAAACGAACCTTTTGATCCGACTTTGACCGCAACAAGAGGAATGTTTTTATGAAGTTCAGCCGCGGCATGTTCTCCTTCTTTTCCGGTAAGCATTTTTGCTTCATCTGCGTTAGCAAAAAGAATATCAATCAAATCCGAAGCCGCCATTTCCTTGAAGCGCTCACCGTTTCGCGACACTACAAAAGGATCGGCAATATCGAGAGCAAAAAGAGCGCCTGAAGCTTTCGCAAGACGCACGGCTTCTTCTATCGCGTCAATCTGATTGGGCATATCCCAAACGTATCCGGTTGAAAAAAATATCGAACATGATTCTATATCTGAAACAGGCAGATCTTCGCGAGAATAAAGTCTGCATGCACCGAGAAAGGTGTTCATCGTGCGTTCCGCATCAGGAGTCACCAGAACCGCACAG
>Ga0209201_1000974_pt1 | contig 35829 bp, 26 predicted proteins | sample AD_UKC055_MetaG_FD_184411 | JGI IMG/M metagenome (GOLD analysis project Ga0209201, IMG submission 184411) | Active sludge microbial communities of municipal wastewater-treating anaerobic digesters from USA - AD_UKC055_MetaG (SPAdes) (version 2) | ecosystem: Engineered > Bioreactor > Anaerobic >... | reverse complement strand
TTAAAAAGACAATGTATCAGGTGAAACCACCTAAACCCTTGATTTTATCTGGAGCCGATGGGCGGATTCGAACCGCCGACCTACTGATTACGAATCAGTAAAAGGCCAATTTTACCTACTTTCACTATTCGTCACGATACTCGTTATAAAACTATTGACATTCAATTACTTACGAATTATATTGTTGTCACAATGCAACTTCGTGAAGCATCGTAGTTCAGAGCAAAAGTGGGGAGAGAATGGGGAGAGATTTTGTAGGGGCTGGATTTACTGACAAATGGGGAGAGGTTATCAGTAGGAGAATGTTATGACCGGGCAAAAGTGGATTAGCAGTAAATATAAAGGCGTTCGATATTATCAGCACCCTACACGAAAGCATGGCGTTAAATTTGACCGCTATATTGCTATTCGATACCAGAAGGACGGCAAACGGACTGAGGAAGGTTTAGGTTGGACTTCCGAGCGCGATCCTTCCGATGGCATGCATTGGACGGAGGAAAAAGCGGCACTACTTCTTGACCGGTTGAGAGGAACAGCACGTCAGGGGATTGATGCACCTACACGTATTTCGGAATTGCGGGCGATGGAAAAGGCACGGCGCAAGGCCGCACAGCAAGCCAAGCAAGATGAGGACACCCGGAAAGAAGCAGAACAAAAATACACACTGAAATCTTTACTCAAGACTTATATCGAACACCTTAAAACACAGGGGAAGAATAAGTCAGCGGCGGGTATGGAGTCTTGCGTTAAGTGTCACCTGTTGGAAGTGGATCAGAAGCTGGCCGACACACCGGCGGCGCGTGTAACATCTATTGAAGTGGCAGGGTTGATCCGCAAGGTCAAGGAAAAAGGATATGACCGGACAGCAGGGATATTACGCAGCACATTAGCGGCGGCATATAATTGTGCACGACGTTCACCGTTTGACACATCATTGCCTTCTGAATTTATCCCGTTTGGAATATCCACAAACCCGGTTGACCCTATTCCGGCAATTCCTGTTACTCCGGGGAAGCGTGTTTTGACGAAAGATGAGTTTAAGACCTTGCTAATGGCTTTAGGGGACACACCGCTAGACCTGGCCCTAAAGTTAAGTCTGTTTTCCGGTGGACAGCGTATCGCGCAATTATTGAGAGCAGAGGTCACCCACTGGGATACGCAAAACAAAACGCTTCTGCTTTACGACAACAAAGGAAGGCGGCGCAAGCCACGAGAGCATTTAGTCCCATTACAAGGAACGGCGGCAGGCATTATTGAGAGTATCATGGAGGCGCGCCCGTCAAAATGGATATTCTCAAACGACGGTGGCAAGACGCCGATCCACGAAGCGAACGCAGGGAAACGGATCAGTCAGATCGTCGCGGATAGCGAGATTCCTGACTTCGACTACAAGGATATTCGCCGGACTTGCGAAACCATGCTGGCCAGCCTGGGCGTGAGCAAAGACGACAGAGCGCAGCTATTATCTCACGGCATAAGTGGCGTTCAGGCTGTTCATTATGACCGTTATGATTATCTGAATGAAAAACGGGCGGCGCTAGTAAAATGGGAACACCATTTAAAGGAAATTGTTTCCGGTATAGAGCGGAAAGTGATAGACTTCCCGAAGTAAAATACAGGCGAGGGATAGGCGTAGAAGTCATGAGCTGGGCCGACAAGCCGGGTACCCTACCCTGTTTCCCTTCCTAAACCATAGCGCCGCAAGGGGGTAGCGTGTAAATTGGGAAAAGAAAAAACTGAAATTATTGGCACAGCCTATGATTCACTAAAAAAACTCGTAAAAGCATACGCAAGAAAAGATAAGCCCATCTTGTTATACGGCGAGAGTGGCACTGGGAAGGAGCTTCTCGCCAAACTGTTTATGGATTCGAGTACACGAAAAGGGAATAGGATAACCGTTAATTGCGCTTCTTTTTCGGAAGACTTGCTTAGATCAGAAATTTTTGGTCATATTAAGGGCTCCTTTACTGGCGCGGATAATAACAGGACAGGCAAGCTAAAAAAATGCGATGGTGGAATATTATTCCTGGATGAACTGGGAGATGCCTCAAAAGAATTTCAGGCGGCTATCCTGCGTGTGGCAGAAGGGTATAGCTTTTCACCTGTCGGGTCTGATGATGAAATAAAAAATATTGAGACACTGATTATTGCGGCAACCCTGAAGCCAGATCAAATAAGAGAAGATTTGAAAGCAAGATTTCATTTGCTTCCAGTCCCGCCACTGCAAAAATCGGACATCCAAATAATCGCAAAAACCTTTTTAGGCGGCCGCACTTTAAAACAGGAAATATTGAATGATTTGTTGAATCGGGAATATCCAAGTAATGTGCGGAGTCTCAAGAAATATTGCGATAGACTTCTTGTTGAAAAAGGCGATTCTATCTTTTCGGCGAATGAAATAAAATATACCACTCATAAAAGCATTGGATTTGATTACGAAAGATACAGGCGTGAATTGGAAGCATGGCAAAAATATATTCAACCCTTAATTGACGAATTTAAAAGCAAAACATTCAGATATAAATACATGGCGTTCGATTGTGAAATTATGAAAGAACGACTCGGGTATCATTTTGGAGATAAGATCGGTAGGGCGTATATCCTGACACATGGATATAAACGAAGCGAACCCTATTTACTTTGTTCTGAGGAAGCAAACGCGGAATGTAAAAAATTATATAGCCAAAGTATGGTCGAGTTAATTGAAATGTGTCAAATTGACGCGACAAATGAAATCAAACCAAAATTCCTTTCTTATTTGAAAAGATATTTTGATGATGAAACACTTCCATACCTTTTAGAAGTTCTTTACACGAAAGAAAAAGGTATTAAGGATGACCCTGTCAGAATATATCCGGCCGTGTCATCATTATTAAACCTCCCGTTAGATCAGGCTAACAAAGAATTTCGGAACCTGTATGCAGAATATAATTTAAACCGCTATAAGTCTAATGAACAAGAACTTGAGAAAGCAACAGGAATAAAAATAAAAAGCCTGAAGCAAAATATTCATCGAGCAAAACCAAACAAAAAATAATATTTTATACCACTTGAAGTCTTCATTTTGAAGCAGCCGACTAATATGATTACCTTAATATCATAAATAATGTCGTCAATATGAAGATTTTACCCTCATAACCAATCACTTCCATCACCTAACATCATCTTAAGTCATTGTTAATACGAAGCTATTTCTGATGGCACGAACCTTGACTTATTTGTAGGCAGAGCCAGTCGTCCTGGCCCAATAAAAAATGGGGGCAAACCATCATGAAAGAGAAAATGAAGCACGAGGAAGCTAACTCGCAACGCGAAACGATATTGGCAGCAATCGCGGCGGAACTACCGCCGGTTGTTTTTCGGAACTGGCTCAAGTGGCGTGACATTTTGCCAATGGCACCGCGAACAGTTGCCAACGATGACTGCGTAGGGAAAGGGCCGACAAGCTTTATTTATGTTGGCCGAGTGAAGGGATACCCGAAGGAATCCTTCCTTGATTATCTTCGGCAGCGAATGCGCTTCACCGAAAAGAAGGAAAACACCACGCTGAACGGGGGCACGCCATGAACTCACCTAGGCCTGAAATAGTGCAAACCATTGAAAGCGAAGGAATCCGTTTAAGACAGTCAGGGCGAACATGGCGGGGCATGTGTCCCTTTCACGAGGGCAAATCACCGGCATTGGCGGTTTATTCCGACAGTCAAAGTTGGTTTTGTTTTGGCTGTTCAGAAGGTGGGGACGTTATCACGCTCATCCAGAAACTTCACGGATATGATTTTAAAGACGCCTGTAAATATTTGGGGATAACACCTGGAAAACCCGCACCTGTTGACCCCACCCTCCAGCGTCGGCGGACCCTTCAAAGGGGATTTGAAACAGCCATATCAGAAATTTACTACCAACTTTGTGATCGTTCGCAGCACCTGCACCGACTGCGCCTGAAAGTCAAAAGGGACCCTTCCGCCTTAACAGAGGCAGGTGCGGTTTTATTCGCCCGAAGCTTGGGGGAACTTGCGGAAGTTGATTACAAGTTGGACATCCTACTGACCGGCACAGCCGAAGATCAGCTTTCTTTCTTAAAGGGGGCCAAAAATGATTGCACATAAACTATCTGAAGAACATCTGGCTGCTTTTGAGAGTACACAGGGGGCGACATCTCCGGGCAATCAGGGTGGAGAGGAAAAAAAGAAACCGACACAGGCGCAAATTCTTCTGGGGATTGCCCAGGAATCAATGACGCTCTTTAAAGACCAGCATCAGGAACCTTTTTGTTTCATCGAGAACAAAACCCATCCCCTGAAATCGTCGCGCGTGAAGGACATCCTGAGTTATCAGTTTTTCGTACAGACCGGCAAAGCGCCCAACTCCGATGCCCTGACCCAAACCATGAATACCTTGCGAGGGAAAGCGCTCTTTGAATCTCCGACAATCCCGTTGCACAACCGCGTGGCGGAACAGGCCGGGGCTTTCTGGTATGACATGGGCGACGGCAAGGTCATAAAAGTCACCGCCGACAAGTGGGAAATGACGGACAAGGTTCCCATACTCTTCCGATCGTATTCAACACAGGAGGCGCAGCTACCCCCACAACAGGATGGGAATATATGGGACGTGTTCGATTTTCTGAACATTGACCAGAAACACCAGCCGCTGGTAGCTGTCTATTTGATCAGCTGTTTTCTGCCGGAGATACCGCACCCTATCTTCCATCCGCATGGCGCACAGGGAAGCGGAAAAACGACCTTTTGCCGTGTGCTGAAATCGCTGATCGACCCATCTCCATTATCTACCCTGATCATGCAACGGGATTATGCGCAACTGATTCAAGTTATCGCCCACCATCATTTTGTTCCTTTTGACAATCTCAGTGATCTTCCCGGCTGGGCCTCTGATGTTCTGGCGATTGCCTGCACCGGCGGCGGACTGTCAAAACGGCAACTATACACGGACGAGGAGGATGTTGTGCTATCCGTCAAGAGGTGCATCGGCATTAACGCCATCAATCTTCTGATCCAGCGGGCCGATCTAATGGATAGGTCCATTCTTCTGCATCTGGAAAGAATCGATCCTAACCGGCGGAAGGATGAAACGGAGTTCTGGGCAGACTTCGAAAAGAGGAAAGCCGGAATCCTGGGCGGCATATTCAACACATTGTCGCGGGCCATTGCCATTTACCCCAGCGTCAAACTCAAAAGCCTTCCCCGCATGGCCGATTTTGCGAAATGGGGTTACGCCATCGGCGAGGCTCTGAGACAGGACGGCGGCAACGAGTTCCTCGAAGCCTACGACGCCAATATCTCTCACCAGAATGAGGAAATCATTCAGAGCAACACCCTGATCATCGCCGTCCTCGGCGCAATGGACGACAGGACGAAATGGGAAGGAACCATCAAGACGATTTATGACCAACTTCTTGAAAATACAAAACCGGATAAGAATGACCGCACATTCCCCAAGACAGAACGGAAGCTCAGAGTGCACCTTGAAAGAGCAAAAACGACACTGGCGCAGCAGGGAATCCATTTTTCCATCGGTGAACGTACTGGGCAGGGCTATCCCCTGTCTTTCTGGCGGACCGACCTCCCCGAAGATAGGAAATTTGGTTCATTTGCTACACTGAATGCACAGAAAAAGGCGTCTGAAACCGAGACCTGTGCATCAAATGAAGCAAATGTAGCAAATTCAGCTATCCCAGGGGTGCGCAATGAGGTTTTGGACTTTACCGGTAAGGTACTGGGGGTACTGCCATGAAGTACGAAGTGCTCGGAAACATCCGATTACGGACGACTATGGGGGAACAGGAGTTACACGCAGGCCAAATCATCCAACTTTCAGAGGATATCGCCCTTCAACTCCTGAAGGTCGGAAAGATTAGACCGCAACAAATCCCTGATGGGTCTTCAATGGCAGAGCCTATCTGGGTAAACCACTACCCACAGGGTACACCGGAAGCGCGGCGTCATACACTGGAATTTACAATGGACCAGATGCTCGTGCAGGCAGCCAGAGACTTTCAAGAATGTGGTTACAAGAACACACCGGAAGCGCACACAGCGCAAGTCGAATTAGGTAATCTGTATTACCTGATTCTAGACGGCGTGCGACCCATCACTGACTTTCAGAAGGCCATCGACCGGTGGAAATATCACGCTGGCCAATCCTTCCACCCAAGGGACCCACAGAAGCAAAGGACGCGGGGAATGATATAAGAAAGCGGGATATCGCAGGACACTATCGCTCTTTTGGATCACAGGGGGGAGGGGTAAGCAATAATGCCAAGAATAACGATAAAATGGATTAAATTATCACTACCAAAAAGGAGGGTCTGAATTATGCCGGAAAGACGATTAAACAATTCACAGGATTTGCGGAGATACTTGGCAAGCTTAATCAATCGGGTTGAGAAACGCGAACTCGACCAGCAACTAGGCAAGTGCCTGGGTTATCTATCAAGCCTGTTGCTACGCGCCATTGAGAATAGCGATACCGAAGAGCGTTTGGAAGCGATTGAACAAAAACTGAAATCGGAGGGCAGATTATGAACACAGTAAACAGATTGCGGGATATTGAACATGCAATAGGCAAGACCATATTAGGAAACGACAACCTTTTGGTTATTTGGCCGCATGAAAACAGTGATGAAAAAATAAGCGCACGGCTGGCAGAGCTAAAGCCGAAATATCCGGGCGTGAAAGAGTCTGACTTAACGTGCCTTAAAGTGATTTACGATGATAAAAGGGGTGATAGTGATGAATAGCATAAAAAAACGATTAGATCATATCGAGGAACTTGTGGACAAGGAAGAAGGTCTAACCGCTGCTGAAGCTTTATTGGTCCTGTCCGTCCTGCCAAAAGAATACGCGGATGCGGTGAAGAAAAAACTCTTGGAAAGAGCCGACGAAAACCGTGTCGATGGTCAATATGATCAGGTCGTACGAAAAAGCGGTAAAACAAACGAGCGGAGGGAATTGCATGGCAAGACCTTGGAAAAGCTTATGGTCGGTTTGCCGCCCGAGTGTGCCGCTGCATTGAAAGCAAAGGTAGAAGCTAGGGGGACAAATTATGGATCATGAGACAATCAATAAAATAAGGTGTGAGAGGACGGACTTGACTTGACAGTTAGGTAGAAAGGGTGGTCAGTTACCTCCTGGATTGTTTTGCGGCAATCAAAAAAGGAGGATATTTAAAAATGACCACCCAAGAGAAGCTTATCAGAAACAAATTGAGTTTGCTAGAGTTGGCGGAGTATTTGAAGAACGTTTCGGAAGCCTGTAAAATCAATGGTGTATCGAGGCAGCATTTTTATGACATCAAGAAAGCCTATGAGGAAGAAGGACTGGATGGCCTTCGGGAGAAAAGCCGAAGGAAGCCCTGTATAAAGAATCGAGTAGCGCCGGAGGTTGAAGAATCGGTCATCCGGATGGCCTATGAATACCCGGCTTATGGACAAGCCAGAACGTCCAATGAATTACGAAAAATTGGGGTTTTAATTTCATCTGGTGGCGTTCGAAGTATTTGGCTGCGCCACGGTCTGGAGACCTTTAAGAAGCGTTTATGTTGTTTAGAGGAGAAAGCCGCTAGGGAAGGCATTGTTTATACAGAAGCACAGTTATCGGCATTGGAAAACGCCAAGCGGGAGAGAGAAAGTTCTCCGGACGAGATCGAGACAGCGCATCCGGGGTATTTAATCAGCCAGGACACCTTTTATGTTGGTTACTTAAAAGGCGTCGGGAGGATCTATCAGCAGACCGTTGTGGACACCTACTCATCGGTTGCTTTTGCCAAGGTTTACACCGCCAAGGTTCCTGTAACGGCGGCAGATGCATTGAATGACAAGGTGCTTCCGTTCTTTGAGCAGCAGAGTATTCCCGTTTTACGGGTGCTGACGGATCGTGGAACAGAGTTTTGTGGATCGCCGGACAAGCATCCGTATGAACTTTATTTACAGCTCAATGAGATTGACCACACGAAGACCAAGGTCAGAAGTCCGCAGACCAATGGAATTTGTGAGCGGTTTCATCAGACGATTCTCAATGAGTTTTATCGGATTGCTTTTCGGAAAAAGATTTACGGCGACCTTGAAACCTTGCAAACTGATCTGGACGGGTATATGAATCATTACAATCATGAGCGGACACATCAGGGGAAACGTTGTCAGGGTAAAACGCCGATGCAGACTTTTATTGACGGCAAGCAGTACTTTGCCCAGAAAAATTTGAATGATTATTTTGTAGCAGCTTAAACCCGCGAACAATCCGGGGGAACTGGCCACTGTCAACTCAAGTATAGTTCAGGACAAATAAGGGCAAAATTCTCGGGATCTTGCCCCTCTAGCCTGACCGATAAAGCGCCGCCGTCCGGCTGATCTCTTTCATGATTTCCTTTCTCTTGTCTTCAGGCTCCAAGAGCTCGGCGTCCGCACCAAAGGAAAGAATCCATTTTTGAACGTCATACCAGCCGGACGTGCGCAGGGTCAGGTGAAGCGATCCGTCCGCAAACTTTTCAATGTCCTGATTTTTGCACCATTTTCTTTCCTGAATATAGAGTGCCTGTTTCGGGCTGAAGCGAATCTTGACGACCACCGGATCGTCGTAAATGATGCCGAACGCGTCTTCCAGGATTTCATCCGGATTGAAATCCTCGGGATAAGAAAATTCCTTTTCCGAAAGAGAGATGCTGCTGATTCTTTCCACGGCCAGCGTGCGGATATTATCATATTCAGAAATACGCGCCGATACATAAAGACCGCCGTTCCATTCAAACAGCTTCAGCGGATCAATGTCGAAACGGCTTACTTTGCCGGAGGAATAGGAGTGATATTCAATGCGGCAGGTTTTCTGCCGCAGGAAGGCGTCCGTCAGTTTTTCGATGGTTTCTTCCTTGCCGGTGTAATCCTTGGTGAGCTTGTCCGCCATCAGAAAGAGCGACTTGATTCTTTCCAGGTTTCTCGCGAACCCTTCCGGAAAAAAGACGTCCAGCTTGCCGAAAGCCCTTTCGATATTTTCCTCAATGTCCGTTCCGCGATAAAGACGGGCATGGCCCTTAATGAAGTAAAGGCTCAGGATTTCCGGAAATGTCAGATTCAGGTCGGCCACCTTGATGTCAGAAAGCCGCCGGATGAACTCCCTGTCCAGACGATACCGGGTTTCGCCGCCCGTCAGGGGTTTTTCCTTATCGATCATGATCTTGAATTCACTCTGGATTTCATCAATCACCCGATAGGCCTGCCGCTTATCGATCGCAAGCCTTTCGCAAATCGCGGAAATGGTCGTTCCCGTCGGCTGCGCCAGCAGGGTAATGGCATCGACAAGCTTGCGAAGCAGTTTCAGCCTCATGATTTTTCACCTGAAAGTCGATTTATATGACGCGATAAACGCAGTAATGATGCGTACTTTACCGACAATCGCGCCCAAACGCAAAATATTTTTTTCAAAATGACCAAAAATGACACTCCCGCACGGCATGATGACATCAAAATCATAACGGGAGGTTTTGGCATGGCCACAAAAGAGAAAGAAAGGGAAGAAAAGGGACTGACCGATTACGGCATCATTTATCTGTCCGGGGCGATTGGGGAAGCAAAAGCCGAGGAGGTTTGCAAACAGCTCATCGAATTCAACATCAAGGGCAGCATCAACCAGGTGCAGATGGTGATCAATTCACCGGGCGGTACCTGTACATCCGGCTTCTCCATCATCGACATCATGGAATGGTCGAACATTCCCATCTACACAACCGGAATCGGGATGATCGCCTCCATGGGGCTCCTGATCTTCATGACCGGCGAAAAAGGCCATCGCGTCGTCACACCCCGAACATCCATATTATCGCATCGCTTCTCGGCCATGAACTTCGGCAATCACAGCCAGCTCATCGCGGGGCGTCGGGAAGAAGACATGCTGCATGAACGCATCCTGAATCATTACATGACCTATTCCGGCATCAAGGACCGCAACGAGCTGGAAACATACCTTTTAAGAGATGTCGATACCTGGCTCACTACGGAAGAGGCAATCCGGATGGGCATTGTGGACATTGTGGAACCCATGAAGAAAAGACTTTAAGGAGGGAATATGAATCAAATGCAAAGTGCCGTCATAAATCAACCAATGCCGCCCAGCGGACAGGCTGGCCAGCGGATTGCCATCGTACCGGATGATGAGGCAACACTCGAAGAAAGCACCTTTGCCGACAATTATGAATACCTTGCGGCCCTGGAGAAAGAGGCTCTGCTGATGCTTGTTCTGTCAGCGGTCCGGTCGGGGAAAACCGACGGCTTGGAAAACGACAGTGCTGGGATTCGGCTCTGTGCCGGGCTGGGCCTGACGCCGCAAAATATCACACCGGAGCATGTCGAAACGGAGCTTGCCCGGATTCGCAGCATCAACCGGTCCCGCCAAAACAAAACTTTACTCTCCGGTGTCCGGCTTTTCTTCCCTCTTTTCTGCCGGGAAAACCAACTGGATGAATTTGACGAAAAAATTCTTCTGCTTCTGTTCATGAACGCCACCAGCGAGACCTTCCGCAAGGCTTTTCATCCCTGTCATCTGGACGATAACAATAAGGGCGTTATCATCCGCGTCATTCTTTTCATCCTCAGCATGGACTATGGGGAACAGTTGGAGAAAAGAAGCCATTTCAGCAGGACCGCGCCGCTGGTCGCCCGAGAGATCATTTTCTTCAAGAGCGATTATGAACGCAGAAGTTCGCACGTCATGGATGAAATCGTGGCCATCAACGAGCGCCATGTGCGTTACATCGTCGGCGACAACCGTCTGTACAACAGCACCTATGACGAAATCAGCATTGAGCAGAGCGCCATTGATCTGGAAAGCGTCGTCATGCCCGCGAATGTGAAAATACCGCTGGTTGACCACATTGCCAGGTATCTCCGCGGGAAAGAAAGGAGGGAATGGTCCCGGCTGGATGACTTTCTGGAATACGGCACGGCGCTGACCTTCTTTTTCCAGGGACCGTCCGGGACGGGTAAAACGATGATGGCCAGGGCACTGGCGCATCATTTCAACCGGCCGCTGATAACCGTCAACCTAAGCGACGCATCCTACAGATGGCAAGCGGAAGCCATCATGATCCAGGCTTTCCGGGAAGCCGCCCTGCTCAACGGCTTCATTTTCTTCGACGAAGCCGACGACATCTTCAGGGAAGGATCCCATCTTTCCAGAATGCTTCTCATCCGGATTGAAAAAGCAAAATGCGTTGTGATCCTGGCCACCAATAAGGCGGGGGTTCTCGATCCGGCCCTGGAGCGGCGTCTTTCCATGAAAATTCACTTTCCGCTGCCCGATTCGTCTCAAAGAATGAAAATATGGCATGCGCTGCTGCCCGGTTTTATCATACTGGCGCCGGATGTAAACCTGGAGGCCCTCAATGAGCGCTATCCTCTCAGCGGCGGCCTGATCAAAAACACCATTTTACTCGCCGCCAACGCCGCAGAGCCGGATGAAAGCGGCAGTCTCATTATTACACAGGCGCTCCTCGAACAATCCGCAGATTTACAGACACGCCGGATGTCGCAAAACCATAAATTCTGCAGGATTTACAGACCGGAAAGAAGAATCGATAGACTTCCGCTGGCGGCCGGGCAGCGCCTTGAACTGAAAAACGTCGCCAAAGCGTTTCAGTACGCGCGGGAAAATGAAACCGGACTTAATCTTTTGATCAGCGGAACAAACCTTGAAACCGGCATCTCTGCCGCGGAGGCGCTTGCCGCCGAGTGCGGGCTGAATATCAAAACCTTCAAGTTCGGCGATATGGACAGTTTTACAAATGATAATGAGACGATTGACATGGTATCGCAGGAAAAAACGAGACTGATAGACTACGCGTTTGGTCAGACGACGGAAGAAGCCCACCTATTGATGATCGTTGACTACAACGGCGTTATTTCCTGGCAGGACACAGGAAATCAAAATGATATGGATAACCGCCTGTCCGTGAGAAACGCTGTGGCAGAACTTTTGAATAAACTGCGTGAATACAGTGGGCTTTGCTGCCTCGTCCTGCACGAATGTCCTCAAACTGTCATTCCGCTGGAATTTCACGCCCATTTCAAACTGGATTATCCGTCGGAAGAAATGCAGATGCAGAAATGGCAAAAGCATTTAGTGCCGGGCACGTCAACCGACGAGAGTCTTGTGGAATTGGTTGAACGATACCCCATGCATATTGCGGAAATCAACAGCATTGTTCACCGCGCATCCATCCGGTCAGTGATTGAAGGGAAGCCCCACCCACCGTCGCTGGAAACGGTGAAGACCGTTATTGAACATTATCGGGGCAAAAATAAAACGCCGGTGCTGTTCGGGAAATACCATTGATTGAATATTTTAAGGGATTTGCCGATGGAACTCATCAAGCGATATGATACATTGAAACTGAAGATCGAGGATCGCAGGAAGCCGTTTGAACACTTCATCAAATTTCTGGAAAATGAGACTACATGGCTCACCACGCCTGCCAGCACACGGTTTCATCTGGCCCAGGAGCGCGGTTTACTGAATCACAGCGTCGGTGTTGCGGAGACCCTGTTGCGGTTTCGGGAATTTCTGGCACCAAGGATCAGCGAAGAAAGCTGCGTCATCGTTGGACTATTTCACGATGTCGGCAAACTGGGTATGCCGGGCAAACCTTACTATTTGCCGAATGACAATGAATGGATGGTGAAAAACAGGGGTATATGCTACAAGACAAATTCGGACGTTGTTACGATGGGCCTGGCCGTCCGCAGTCTCTATCTTATTTCGCAATATATTTCTCTTTCTGAAACCGAAGCGCAGGCCATTGCTTATCATGACGGCCAGTACATTGATGACAACAAGATCATTGCCCATAGAGAGGAACCACTGACGCTGCTTCTTCATTGGGCCGATTACTGGACCGCGCATATTTATGAAGAGGGAAGAGATAAGCAACTATAATATGATTTTGAAGTATATTGATACACTGATAATAGAGTCATGTTTTGGTTACACTACAAGACACATATAAAAATGTAAGCCACTAAGGAGGACACACCTTGCCTATCTTCAAAAAAATCGCAATCACTTCCTTGAAAGAATGGGAAAACTATGCTGGTCCTAAAAGTTCATTTCATTGGAAAGATGGCCGAAGCGCTAAAGAGTCAGCACGAGCTTGGCTTGAGGGTAAAGGCACAAGACTCCCAAAAGAAGTACAAAGTGCGCTTGAAGGTCATCAAGCATTCGGTGTTGTTCAGCATTGGTATGCCGAACCGGAGGTAAAGCTTCGTTTTGACAGCTTCGCTGGAGAGCCACGCAATAGTGATCTTGTTGTTCATGCGAGAGACTCTCAGGGCCCTTACTTAATCACTGTAGAGGCAAAAGCTGATGAACCATACGGGGAAACCATTGCCAAAACCATGACCGCCGCCGACAAAAGGTATAAAAAAAACCACCGCTCCAATGGAGTGACACGTATTAATCAACTTGCCGTAGCCCTGTTCGGTACGCCAGATATTTTTGATCCACCCCTCAAGGATATCCGATATCAGTTGCTTACAGCTTGCGCCGGAACCTTATGCGAGGCCGAACGACATGGCTACAACAGAGCGTTGATGCTCATCCATGAGTTTGTTACTGAAAAAACATCTGACGACAAACACATTTCCAATGCCGCCGACCTAAACATTTTTGTTAATTGCCTCTCAAAAGGTTCAGTAATTGCTATCCGGGATGGTAGAATCTATGGTCCCTTTTTTGTACCAGGCAAACCACTTTTATTGGCCAAGATAGAACTCTTTATTGGTAAAGTGAAGAGAGTTTTGAGGACGTCTACCTAATAATAAAAAGCAGTAGGGAATATTTCAGGATTACATTTATAGAAGGTGATCAGGATAAGACAATGACCAGAGGTGAAGACGAACTTGGATTCTGGTTCGACGACTTAACGATCGAAGGTTTTCTTCGGATCTATGTTTATGATGCGGGGGAAGGAGAGAACGATTAAGGGTTGGAGGATACAAAATTATGAAAAATAAGTATTTCGGCGACATCAATGATTATCGAAAGTATGGATTAATTCGTGCAATTCTTCGTTCTTATAAATTTCGCCTTCTGGTTGCGTGGATGCTGACACCAGATAATCCAAACAATGACGGGAAATTTACTGATTATTTATCCACGTCAGATGATTGGCGGAAATATGACGAAGAGTTGTATAATGGATTACAACATTTAATGAACACACCAGGCATCCGTAATGTCGGACGAATTGAAAAAACAAATCTTTTACCAGGTGCAAAGTACTTTTCCCGAGAGGTACCGGATTCTTCGGATGATAGGAGAGATTGGTTCCAAGATTTGTTGTCAAATACAAAAGATTCTGATCTTGTCTTTCTTGATCCCGATAACGGAATTGAAGTAAATTCTAAACCTTGCGGTAGAAAGGATTCCTCAAAGTATCTATATTGGCATGAAATAAGCGATTTGTGGGGACAAGGAAAATCACTACTTATATATCAACATTTTTGCAGAGAGAAGAGGCAATCATTCATTCAGCGCTTAAAAGAAGAGTTGAAAAACAAGACGAAAGGCTCTTTGATTGAAGCATTTCCGACATCACGTGTTGTTTTTTTCTTGGTATTACAGCCAGAGCATCAAAAATATTATGATTCTATCATGGCGAATGTTGAAAAATATTGGGTCCGGCAGAAGGATAAAAACAGAAATAAAGGCGACAGGTAAAATTATATTCCGATCAATGTGCATGCGTTTTCCATCAAGCGTTTCAGATGATACTTTGTCTGATGTAAGGTATTTACACAGATTAGTTTACAGCCTCTTTGTCCGCCTGCCATGCGGGTAGGGCCTTCTATTGCCAAGCCCCGTATAAAGACCCCTTTCCAATCTGATGATGTGCGCTGACTTAATCGGCCTCCACTTTCTCATCTGCTCTTCTCTCATTGCTTCTTTTTCCTCTTCTGTGGGAGATCTCCAGATCCCCTGTGTATGGCACCATATAAAAATGCCCAGCGGAACAAGAAAAATGAAAAAGCCGGCTCCCCCCATTCCGGACTCGAGGCAAAAGGCGAATACAACGGGTCCGATTACAAATATGAATAATAAAAACACAACCAGATAGACATTTCCCCATCTCTCCGGTTCTGTTTTAGATTGCCCTAAAGGACCTTGCCCATCTGTTTTTGATTGTACCGCAGGAACATCAGTTATCGGCAGTTCTGCAAATTGAGCCTTATCTTCCTCACATACCTTCTGCTGCGGCTGCTTCAAGAGGTCTCTCCGCTTATCTGAAAACAAATGATTCAAATAAACTTCCAACTCCAAATATTCGTGTGGGATGCCGGCTCTTTCACGCCACTCGGATAATGTTTCATCGCTTTGAGGGGCCAAATCCTTCCGACCTTCTTTTTCCGCTATTTCGTAAATGCAATTATAGACTTTATTATCAATATAATAGGTCCGGCTAGATCTTGATATTTCCCTCAAATACTTCTGTATAATCTCTTGATTTCTGTCAGCAAGGGCATTCAACACGACAGGAAATTTATCAGTGTTCATGTCACCCCCCGTTTTTGAGGACACGATGTGAGGATCCATCACTTTGGTCGGTTTGCCAGCAGGGCATTGAGTTCAGATGAAAATAACTCTTTGACCTGCATCCAGGACATCGGCTCGATGCGAATAGCGGCGGGAAGCGGGAAATTTTTATACCATGGACCATAGCTGGGCAGCAGCACCTGCTCCCGCTCGGCGGACAAAACGGCAAGGTCGGCCTTTTTTACCTCCGGTGGCGCAGGACAGGCCAGGCCGAAAACCTCCGCCACCACTCTGGCGATCCCCGCCTCGACTTCCTTGTATTCGGTCATGATTTTCTTCAGAGGGCTGACCATATCGCCGACATACGCCTCCGGCGCGTCATGTAAAAGACCTTGGAGTTTGAGCTCAGGCGGCAGCAGTCCGGCGACGTAGAGCGAATGTTGCGCAACGCTGTAAGGGAACTTGGCAGCACCGTTGAAACGGTTAATGAGGGAAAGAGAATGAACGATGTCCTCGACCAGAATCATCTCGGGTTTCGGGTCCAGCAGATCAAAAGCGATTCCGGAAAACGTGTGAATGCAAACGGGCTCTTTCTGTGCCGATGGTAATGATTCCATAATTTCTTATATCCTCATCGCCCGGTTACTATGTATCCAGCTTTTTCAAAATAGGGTCATCAGCCATGAATATATTGGTGGTTTCCGTCTCGTCATCAAAAACAAGAACTGCCGATCCGTCTTTCAGTTTGGACTTTACCTGCTGGAAACTGGTGGCCGGCGAAGCCTCGACTGCGCCGTAATCGGTCCCATTTCTGGAAATAAATTCTTCGATAACCCATTTTAAGGCTTTCGCGCTGAGTTTATTGACGGGAATGATATGGATCGACATGTAAAGTTACCCTTCAAAATCCGGGATACTTCTGCCGCCAGCGATCGCCATTGCCAAAAAGGACAAACAGATCACCGGCCATTTCTTCGATCACCTCTTTCAATTCCAGCTCTTCAATCCAGTGAGCGGGAATTGCCGCCTTCCCCAGCATGGCCCCCAGGATATTGCCGGTGATCGATCCCGTGCTGTCCGAATCGCCGGTGTGATTGACGGCCAGGCGGATGCCCCCGGCAAAATCGCCTTCCGCCGACAGGGCGCAGTAGAGCGAAATCGCCAGCGCTTCTTCACCAACCCAGCCACCGCCCATTTTCTCGAGAGTTTCCGGATTTGGCTTTGCCATTTTCTTCTTCCAAAGCGCCATTGCCAGCTTGATGGCATCCAATGTTTCTTCATACCCTTTGGCCTTCTTTAAGACCGTCAGCGTTTTTTTGATAGCTTCCTCAATTGTAAGACCGGAAATAATGCCGTAAATGATCGTTGCCAGGCATCCCGCAGGCAGATAACCAGATGGATGACCATGCGTAATTGCGGCGACCTGGCAGCCCAGATCAAATACCTTCTTCCATTCGTTGCCTTGATGCTCCGCAGATTGCAAAGCTTTAGACGCAAACAGACCAACCGGCGCGGCCCGCATCACACCGCCGCAGCCTTTGCTGCTGTTAATCGGTTTTTCCGGTGTTCCCATCCTGGCGCTTTGCAGGGCGGAAAGGCAGGTATCGCCCGGCGCGCGTCGATGGTGCAGATCGCCAACCGTCAGCAGCCAGCCATCCTGCGCACAGGTAAAATCTTCATTTGCCGATTTCATTCCTTGAGTATATAGCCACCTCAGATAAGCACGGTAAATCGTTGAATCGTATGCCGCCGGTATGCCTCTGATTATTTCCCGACAATAGGCACGTAAAAGCCCTTCCGCCGTGAAAAGTGTCATTTGTGTATCGTCCGTAATGGCACCTTTGCGGCCATAGCAAGGCGCGTAATTTTCAATACCGTTTTCACCGTAGTTCTTGCGGATGGTCCCAATGGAATCAAACTCGACGGCAGCGCCAAGGGCATCACCTACCGCACCGCCCAGGAGGCAACCCGCAAAATGCTCGATGTTTAACCGTTCGTTCACCGGCCGGCAGGTATAAACATATTCTTCCTGCTCGCTTGTTTCGATGGTTCCATGGCGGGCGGATCGCACCGCCTTGATGGCCTCCTTAGGGGGCATGCTCAGTTCCACCAGCAGTTGGGCTGCTACTGTGCCTGTCCGGCCAATGCCACCGCGGCAGTGGATCAGGATTTTTCCACCGTCCAACAGAATTTGCCGCAGTTTTGGACCGGCGCTTTCCCAGAGATCAAAAAATCTCTTGTCGGGTGGGTGAACATCAACAATCGGCAGATGAAAATATTCCATCGGACAGGAACGAACTTTTGCCACATAATCCGGAACCCGCAAAAGATCATACTCGTGCTCTTCCATCAGATTCACCAGCGCCCGTGCACCCCACGCCTGAATCGCTTGCAGATCAATATCCAGATCACGATTCCATACGCCGGACAAGGCACTGTTGATTTTCTTGCCTGGACACAGTGTCATTCCGATGATGCCAGTGCCTGTGGGAGCCTTTACTTCATCAATTCGCAGGGGATGGGAAATGCTTGTTTTAATCATGGTTATTATTTTCTTTTGCTTGCCATTACATGGCACTGAATCGTAAACTGGTTTTCACTCTAATACTTATCCCTCAAAACTCTCGAGCATTGGCAAAGGGTTTTTAAGTGGTTAATCACATCATTAAGCTTGTTCTTGAACCACATTTTAATTCTAAAATGGAACCGAATAACATGTTGAAACGTGGAATGCTTATATTTTATCTTGTTTAGTTAAGTTATGTTATATAATGCGAAGCTTATAGATCGCTAAATCTCCTTGAGCAATGATGTAATCAGATTTGTGCGGTCAGCAAAAAATTTTTCAAACAAATCAAATCCGTAGTTAGGTAGATGTGGAATCAGGTGACGTTTGTGAAAGGTTTCGTCTCTCGTATCAATCCATTCGTCAAAGAGTGTGGCGTTTTTCGACAGATTTTCCGATTCTGTAAGCAACTGAAGATTTGCGATAGTGTTGTACTTTGCAATATAGGATTGGATCCTTGGTTCATCATAGCCACGCTTCTTTAAGAGCCTGACTTGGAACTCTGACTTTGGATAAATGTGATCTTCATGGAAAACAGCATCTTTCCAATCTCTATCAGGATATAAAAGTGAGAGTATAAGGTTTGTGTATCGTCCTTGATAACCATAACCAAGAATTTTTTCAATTTCAGAGTCTTGAAGATGCGGCTCAATACCAAGTGCTTTATATAATACGTCCGCAGGAAATGTCATCTTTGAGTCATAATTTATTAGCAAATCTCTTAGTTTTGTTAGTGTTGTGTCCGAAGAACCGCCGAATGCATTTTTTAGCGTAGCAAATATAAACCATTTTCGTATGGCAACCTGCGCATCTGCATCATTAACACTGGAAGATGTGTCGAACGATGAATTGCCACGCTTTTTCAAATAGAAAGCAATCGGCAATAACGCCAGTGGAGCAACAACATTTTTAGAATTGAAACCAAAACGAGAGATGAGTCTCACAGTTGTTAAAAGTGAAATTTTAATATCTTCCCAGTTATTTTCAATTATTCGCAGATTACTCTTTGTGAAGTTTTTCACTTTATATTGAATTGGTAATCCTAATATTTCGTCATCCTTCTTTATCTCACTGAGATATAAACATGCTTTCAAAACGAAGTCTTTCCCAAAATTATATCCTGTACCTATTTCATTTATTGAATCGGTAAAGTCATGAATTTCACTGCGTGCGTCAAGATTCTCCCATTTTGCAGTTGCAGTCGCCAGGAGTAAATCTGAATATTCAAGCGGCTGACCAGCAGAATTTGCCCGTACGAATATTTGTAATACTTTATCATAATCCTGAGAATTTTCTTGGTAGTAATTACCAACAAGAGTTGTATGTATTCTGTTATGAAGGCGGCCTATTAATTTGTTGGCATTTTCTCTTTGTTCCTCCGTCAATCCTGCAAGTTCTGTCTTCATATCAGCCTTAGCATCTTCTGCATCTTCATAATTCAATATCTTGCCGACAAGATACCATAATTGAGGATTATCATTATCATCAGGCTCTGCATTTTCTCTAAAAGCAAAACCATAGGTAAGCTCTTCCGGATTGTCTTCATTGGGTAGTGGATTTTTTAAAAGGTTTAAATACAGTTTCGTGGCATGAGTACGGTAATAAAAGAATTTATATGACCCTTTGAGTCCCATAAAAAGAGATGTAATTCTTTGCTGCCCATCCAAAACAAGGGTTATATCCTTATTAATGCCAGCCATGTTTGCTGGAGCATTATGTGGTGCATCATCATCAAAGTCGCGAATAAATTCATATATTGGCCACATATCTTTATTTTTTTGTTCTAAACGCCAATACAAAAAGGAACCAATTGGAAAATCAGCCATTATAGAATCAAATAATCTTTCAATACGATCGGTTTTCCAGACAAATTCTCGTTGAATCGCTGGTAGAAATATATCATGATTTACCTGTCGGATAATGTCACTAACGCGAATTGGAATATATTCCATATTACTCCTTTCTTCTTTAATTATTTATCAATAAAATAATTCTGCCTGTAATATATTAGAACCTTGCCAGTTGTTTTACATTATTTGTCAACTCTAAACAGTCTAATTCCAGCCTCTTTCTCAAGACTTTCCTTGATCAGTATTTGTCTTTCTTTGATGAATTTATGAAAGCCCTTCTTTGTATTTTTTGCCCACAAACCTTGATTATTGTCAAAAGATGGAATCAGATGATGCGACATCTTTTTACCAAAAAGATTTTTGTTTCTTTTTGCTTCCTTCAAATACTTCGATGGATGCTTATTACCAATGCTCTGGTTTTCCTCTGCGGTGAGAAGACAAATATTACAAATACTGTTGTATTCAGTCTGTCTAATGCCTATTTTTTTAAGTAATGATCGAGGGAATATGTGATGACGATCCTTGTTTACAGGGGTAAGGTATCTTTCCAGTTGTATTTCATTAAGTGCGTCATCCAGAAGGCTAACCGGCTTTTTCTTGAAAAGCAGACTATAAAAAGAGGCGCCCATTCCAGATTTTGTTTTATCATACGGCGTGCTTAGGATGTCACGAAAATCGGCATCTGTAGACAAAGGAAAGCGTGCGTTATCATTTTTCGCTAATCTCCTAAAGAAACCTGAATCATATTGGATAGATTTGTAGAATAACTGACCTGAATAATTCCTTGCTGTAGTCGTTACCCAGAACCATCGACGTATCTGTTTCTTTTGCTTTTGATTTGGACTTTTTTTGTTATTGAAATAATGAAATAATGCAAGCATGGACAGCATATATGGCGAATAGAGATAATTGGCACTCAAGACACGGAACTCATTTTCCAGATAAACTGCGGACTTTCTGAAGCACTCTTTCAGTAAACTCCATTCTTTGTTTAGTTCTTTTTTTACATGATTTTTCTTTTGAGCTTTTTCTTCAATCTTGTTGACCGCAGCGTCAATTCTATTCTTGCCCGGATAACATTCCCCTCGTATTGCAGTCATGGCCCAAAGGATAGGCATCTCATCTATATCCTTGAAATTGTCGATACAATTTCTAACCTCATGTACGAAATCCCTTAAATCCAACGTTTGGGCTCTTGTAAATATTGCGTCTGCCGACGATACTTTCATCCCAAGCGTATTAATGCGGAGAAAACATTCCTTAACCTCATCGATATCGGACATGCGCGTACTTATAAACACTATTTTGTAATTCATTATGCGTTTACGGCATTCATTCAAGGCACTCAGACTACTCTTTTTCAATCCATTGAAGTGATGATTGAATTGCGGAGAAAGAATATCGCTTAGAGAAACAAATCGGCCCTGTTGTGGTTTACGGTACAATATTCTTTGCTCTATTTCCTTTCCATCAGGAGATTTTTTCTTTTTTTCGAGAGAAAAAACGATGTTCCTGAAATTTATCTCTTTACCCTTTGAATTTTTTATCGGCTTTCCTTGATGAATCCCATGCAGGACAGACATTCTCTGTTGTCCATCAATTAGAAACCAGGTGCGCTTGTTCTTGTCGTTGAAATGAGGCAGAACGTTATACTGCTGTCTGAGGTAAAGCTTTTTAGATTTAGTAGTGTCCCATATGAGAGAAGTTCCGATGGGCATCTCCTTATAAATGCTATCCATGAGTTTTGCAGCTCTTTGTCCGTCCCATACGAATTCTCTCTGCAATCGAGGTATCGCGTATTTCCCGGCCAGCATGTCATTTAAAACGACAGATATACGGCGGCGCTTCGTAATGATTTTATCTTGCTTTGTTTTATTTTTCACTCTTCTGTCTCCTTTCTTTCACGTGGTGGATGGCAGCAGCGGGGGTCGGCCGGGGGCGGGTCGAGACGGGTCTGATAGGGTTTGCCGGTGCGGATGGCTTCGGCCATCTCGTCGTAGATTTCGAGGATCAGTCGTTTTGTGCGATACTCCCCGAAGGCTTCTTCGTCTTTATCTCGTAAAATACGATAACTATCCAGAATAAATGCAGCTTCATCGACAGAAAAACCATAGACATGAAAGAATAGAGCATCCAGTTCTGCCCTGATTTGCTGTCTGCGCATGTCATCCCAGATGAACGGCGGCCCCTTGTGGCCGCATTCCGTGGAAAAACCTTCCAACTGCCAAGAGGTATAAGACAACTCCAACGCCCTAGGCAGAATAAATTGCTGATGACGTTGGATTTCTGTCATAGAAGGCGCGGCAAGCTGCAAGAGAATGGACTTTATAAAGTTTGCTCCGAAAAATTTTTGTCGCACCACGTAATCGAAAGAGAAAGAATTCATCAGGGTCACAAATAGCAGGGAGGCCCTTGCCCTTTCTTGTGATGATGGTCCCATCAACACAATATTGGGTGCCTTGTAATTGAAAGCCACGCCTGAACAAATGCAGGCCACGCTGGTGCGAAAGTTTGAGATCACATTGGTAGTGTCTCTAAATGCAATGGCCCAGCTGCTCCGCAAATCTCGCGCCTCCCTATCGGACGCCGCGTCATCTTCGGATATCCAGTACCTGGGCATGATGTGATAGGCAGGATTGCTTTTCTGATCCGTCGAGGGCGTATGGGTCCCGGCTTTAATGCCGAAACGTTTTTCCCGCAGAATCCCCTCGAACGAGGCGAAACGATGATCGAACTGGTGGATGAATTTACCTTCATACAAGGGGACAAAGGTGACCACTTCCTTTTTCATCCACTGAAATTCTACGGGCGCAAATCCTTCCGCAGACAACTCTTCAAAATCACGCAGCTTGTCCGCTTCGGCAGCCATATGAAGCCCTGTAGTATAATGCACCCCCCATTCTGAAGCTTTGTCTCCGAGGACGGGAAAGCGATCATAGACCGCCATGACGCAGGTTTTGTGTTGTCTGCTTTCAAAAGCAGGAACCGTTTTGGTAATTGGATTGAGCCGGATGGCCTCATCCCGCGAGATGGTAAACTTCTTTGGTGAATCTTTTATCTCCATTGTGTCATCGAGGTAATAGCCAAGCACAATATCTCGCTTTCGACGCCCTTTTTTCATGGTCAGCAAGCTGAAACGTTCATGATATCCAATATCCGGGAACCAGCCATTCCAGTTTCTGAAGTCAAAGGCAGAGTCAATGCGATCATTATCAATTAAATAAGAAGAAAAATCAGCCCATGTTGGCGATAACATCATACCTGTCTTAATAATCATACCAACCGTACCAGTTTCTCTAATAAGATGCTCAGCCAATTCAACGAACAGGGGATATAAATTTAATTCACCTACTGCAGAAAGTGGAAAATATTTACTATTTCTTAGAAATTGCATTTGTGCTGCATCATATCTCAATTGTTCAATCCATTGATTGAAGCGTTCAGGGAAAGTATCTCGAAGTAATAATATTTTAGCTTTTCGCTTATCGCTTCTTTTTTCTTGCGCAATTTCTGCTATTGTAGAAAAAAACTCTCTTTCCAGCGTCGTGACTTTTTCCCAGGGCGGATTGCCCAGCACACAGTCAAAGCCGCCATTGGCAAATACTTCCGGAAAAGCGAGGTGCCAGTGGAAGAAGCGGTATTGGCGCGACAGGCGCATGATCTCTTTGACCTGGGATTGCGAAAGGGATTCGGAGTTGTCATTGAGTCTTCTGATGGTATCGGTTGTTATGGGTTCAGGGACTCCCTTTTGCTTGTGCCAGACAAATGCAGAGCACCAGGCATCGGCCAGAAGTCTTGCGCGACGATATTCAGGTGAAGCCATCAATTTGTGGAATTGTTCTGTCTTATAAAGAATATCTTCAATGGATTCGTCCTCCGCATCGTCAATCGAGCGGCTGCGTGCTTCCAAGGTGTTATATTGCTCAGCGCTTTCCGCAACCATAGCGTGCATCATGTCCGTCTGGCGGCCTTCTCGTTCCTGTTTGTTTCGTTTCTTCAGGGCCGTGCAGATTTTTTTGTCATCCCCTTCGATGGGATTGAATGTCTCCTCAGGAAGCCCTTTGGCAATGAGTTCCGGCGTTGTACCGAGAAGGCTGTTGCCTATTCGTATGTGGTGGTCGAGAAAGGTCAGCGGTTTTCCGGGCTCCAGCGCCTCCAGCCATAAACTGACGCGGCAAAGTTCCGCCGCCATCGGATTGATGTCCACGCCGTAAAGGCAATGTCCTATCACATCCCGCAGGGCCTGCTGGTGGAGAAGGGGCGATGGTTCGCTCTCCCCTTCAGCCAGCGCCCGGACACGGGCCAGGTGGCGCGCCAATCTATGCGCCGCACCTACCAGAAAATGTCCGGAGCCGACGGCCGGATCGCAGACTTTCAGTGATAATATCGAGTCTTCAGCATCTTTACCTTTTTTATTTTTGATGGCTTCTTCAACCACCGGATCGAGAGCGGAATCCAGCAGGCACTGCACCAGCGAATCCGGCGTATAATAAGAACCGGACATCTTGCGCTCGCTGCCGGCAAATTCGGCAAAGGTAAAGCGGGCGCCGTCGGCGCTGATTTGCGGACTGAGCGCCAGCAGGCTTTCGTAAACGCCGCCCAGTTCTTCGGCGCCGAGGTTCTTGTAGTCCACCGGCCGGAGAATCTTATCCTGTCGGGTAAAGGCCAGATGCCTTAAACACTCCAGAAAATCATAATTGATGAGTTCCGCCCCATTGAGATCGGCTGTGGATGCAGGGTTCCAGAGAAAGCTTCCCAGCGCTGGCAGGGCGAGCTTTTCGCGGGTTGCGGAATAAGCCTTTTCACCGGAAAGGGCATGGACGATGATCTGAAACTGACGCCAGAGATCGCCGTGTCGGCTGCCCTTTATTCTGCCGGCAAGGTCACGCAGTCGTGAGGTGCTGTAATGCGCGGCATATCGTTCACGAGCCCTACCGGCCGCCTCTGCATCATCACGGGGATGAAGAATGGGCATGCCTTCGAGTATCCGGTCTTCAGCTACGAAAAGGAAAATCAGACGATAGACAATCCTTAAGAGCTGGCCGTGGAGACCGGCGGGCGAAAGTTTTCCCGTGCGCAGGGCATCGCGCAGGTCGGTGTTTTTAGGGTGGCTGGTAAATCCTTCACCCAGTATCTGAAGCGCCTTTTCCACCCCGGTCCGCAGTTCGCCCAGAGCGCGTGTACCCTGCTCCTCGGCAAGCTTTGTCCATTCCTCCAGAATGCAGGTCTCGACTCTTCCTTCCACCTTCGGGATAAAGCGTGTCGCGTGCGCAACCAGCCACAACAAGACAAAGTCCGAATAGAGTTCTCCGGCAAACATGGTCTCCAGGTCGAACTCCAGAAATGACTGGCGGGACAGTGCCAGATTGTCGCGCAAAATCCTGAGCTTGTAACCATTGCAGACGATGCCCCAGAGACTTTCTTCTTTTCGGTTTAAATATTCCTGAACGAGGCCATGCGGATTGGCTGCAGCGGCTCCGCGGACACCGGCGGCACGGCGATCCAGTGAGAGCTTGCACCCGATAAGATGCACCGGCGCTGGACCGGCAAAGCGGTTGATGGCGTAAGTACGGCCATTGATTTCGGGACCGGCGCTTGCCGGCAGGGTGCCATAATCCAGTTCACGCAGCAGAGGAAGCGACCACTTTTCGTTGGTAATTCCCGTACCGGTATCGGACGACGAAAGCTTTTCTATCGCTTCAGTGAACTCAGCCCAATGTCTGCGCAAACGGTTCCAGGACTGGGTAATGACTTCGTTAAGACGTTCGCCTTTCGGAAGCCCGTAATCTTCGGGAAGCGTTCCGGGTATTTTTCCTTTCGGGTCAAGTATGCGCCGCAGTAAATCCGGTGGAAGAAGCCCGCCTTCGGAACGGATGGATTGAAAGGTCTGGTCTCTTTTTGCCATGATCAGATCAACCTAGGAAGAACAACATAAGCGCCCAAAATGTCGGCCGGCAGAACCGGTTTTATCGCCATGCGGGTTTTTGTTTTGAGTGCGGCACGGACACGCTCATGAGCGGCAAGCTGAATGTCTGCACGTTCCTTCGCTACAATTTCCAGAGATTGCCGGAATGCGGGCAGCAATTCTTGTAAAAGCCCCGTTTGCTGATTGATTGCCGTTGCAATCAGATTGCGTTCCGGTCTTGCCGAAAGCAATTTCTCACTTTCGTCCTGCGGCAGCCAAGTTGGATTATCCTGCGGTCCTGTACATGCCAGCGGGACAACTTCTTCGCAAAGAATGGCCTCATCAGTCCCCGCTTTTTCCAGATGATAGCGGAAACGAATAACAAAAAGGGTGGTTCGTTCATGAACGGCTGACGTGGAAATAACACCCAGACGCGCGGCGATAGGGCGGCCATCGCGCGCGACAGGATCCAAAGCCTGGTCAAGCACCCAATTGGCCAGACCCTCGATGACAGGACTGGTACGGGCCAGATAAATTTCCTTTTCCCCCAAAGGCAACTCAAAGCGGCCGGCAAAGGGATCATCGAAGCCGATGGCCTGCCTCAAGGCACGGGGCGTTTCACTGCTGACATGGACGCGCACCGCATTGGCTTTTTGGTCAAATGGAACACCTGTAAGCTGAAGCACGTCACTGAAAAAGCGGGAAACATCTTCACTTCTGCCAATCGCGGCACGGACACTGGCAAGTTCCTGCGCCACTTCTTCGGGATTGATAGCATGCTGCGCGAAACGGGAACGGCTTGCTTTTTCGCGGTCGCGGGCATTATCCCACTGGACATGAAGGTCTTTCTTTTTTGTCTCCATTTCATCGATGAAATCTAGACGCAACTGGTCGGGATGCGCGTGGGTCTTTTCCCGGAATAAAGCCCCTTCAAAAAGAGCCTCGGCGATCTGCTCACTCGAGCCGGGCACAGCTACTGTTACACCCAGATCACTTTTAATCCGTTTGTGCTTGCGGATAAGCACATCAAGAATAACGCCGTCAATGGGATTGTCGGTGCCGTAGTAAGTTGTCACTCTCACCTGCAGACTTTTTTGTCCAAAGCGGTCAACTCGTCCTTCTCGCTGCTCATGGCGGGTAGGATTCCAGGCCAGGTCATAGTGCAAAACGGCATTGAAATCATTCTGAAGATTAACACCTTCCGCCAGGCAGTCCGTACAGACCAACACGTATTTTTCAGATTCGGAGACAAGCGATTCTATGCGGGCTTCACGCTCGGCAGGAGGCAGAAGACCTGTTACGGATTGGACACGAATCTTTTCGCCCAAAGCCTCGCGCAAATGATTGGCAACATAATCCGCAGTATCCACGAACCGGCAGAAAACAATGGGGTGGAATTTTTCCTTGAGCAATTCTTTTATCTCTTTGATGGCTCCCTGAAGCTTTCTGTCTGCTTCCGTCGGAATGGATTCGGCGCGACGGGCAAATTCTAGAAGTTTGCGTCTTGTGTTTGTGGCACTTGTTTCATCGTCGGAACCGGGGCTGAAGTCGATGACAGCCACGTCGTCCGTATCATCCTGGTCGAGAACGGTCCGCCTTCCCACCTCGTCTATTTCGATATCCGCGGCTTCATCAACGGCTGCCCTGCTGCGCAACGTTGCGGCAGCCGCCGCCGGGCTTGAAGATACACAGCGAAGGAGTGCCAACGCCGACCAATAGCGCACACGCTGATTCCTTCTGGATGTACCATCCTCTGAAACGTATTCGCGGGCGAAGGATAGAATATCGTCGAAAAGCTGTTTATATTCTTTGCTGAAGGTGTATGTCGGTTCGGGATTTTTATCATAACGTTCCGGAAAACTTGTATCAGCATCCAGATAGTGACGGAGATCGGCCCTTCGCCGCTGAACGAGATGCCGTGCAAGTTTGCGGCGAATGTCGGCACGCTCTTCGCGATCGAGATCCGTGGGAAGATTGGCAAATTCATCTCTTAAGAGACTTAAAAGTGAACGAAAGGCTTCTTCCTTTCCACTATGCGGTGTTGCCGTGACCAGAATCAGGTGACGATCATCGTCTTCGGTTATTCGCTTCAGCAGGTCAAAGCGCTGCTGTCGTCCGCGTCCGACTCCTTCAGCCAGCGTGCATCCGTGCGCTTCATCTACAATGACAAGCTTTGGGCATTTAATAATAAAGTCATCCGCTCTACGTGAACTTTTGATGAAATCCGTCGAAACAACTGTGAAACGATGCCTGTCAAATATGGAAACGCCAACCGGAAGATCATTTTCCAACCTGTGAATGGTTTCGGCAAGCACCAGTTCGGCATCGATGTGAAACTTCTGTGAAAGTTCCCTCTGCCATTGTTCAGCCAGATGCGGCGGGCAGAGCACGGTAAAGCTGTTAATCTCTCCACGATCTAAAAGCTCACGGGCAATCAACGCCGCTTCGATCGTCTTGCCAATGCCCACGTCATCGGCAATGAGCAGGCGCACGGGATCAAGCCTGAGGGCCATCATCAGGGGGACAAGCTGGTAGGGCCTGGGCTCGGCAGCAATGCGACCGAAAGAGCGAAAGGGCCCTGCGGCAGCACGAGTAGAAAGCCTTGCGGCATCCCGCAGCATTCTGCCTGATGTAAAGTCACCCAAATCTTCAAGAGTTGGCAATGGGAATGAGCTGGATTCTACGGGTTCGATCGCCGGTAAAATACCGGCGAATTCTTCATCCAGGCCGCCCACCGGACGTACCAGCAGCAGTTCTTCAGAAGACTCTGGAAGGACAACCCACTCCCTTCCTCTGGCATTAATTAGTGTTCCCGGCCGGACAAGATTGGGAGTGCTCATGTTTGAGGCCTCCCAAAAATATCGGGATGCTGATTAAATATTGCGTTCCAGTCCACCCGATGATGGAAGCGGATCACAATATAACCGTTTGCTATAAGCTTTCTGGTTATTTCTTCATCTTTACGAATTTGCTCCGGCTCATCATGCGGCGGGCCGTCAATGTAAATGGCAGTATTAAAATCGCGATAGTAAAAGTCGGGTTTTGTTGAACAGGATTCAATCAGATATTGGGCATCACTCGGAGGATTGAGCATAAGCCTGTCCACCATATCGAGCCAACGCTTTTCGAGTTGACTGTCACATCGTTTTCGCAGCGCGTTCATTCTTTCGGCCCTGGTGCCTGTTCCACCTGATGGTTTGCATTCGGACTTCGAAAACTGGGCGAGCAAATCCCTGATCAGATAGCGATTCAGATCTTTATGATCCGGCTGATTGCCATAATCGAGCAGGCAGGAATAACAGGCCTTGCCACAGGTCAACGCGCCTTTATCCTCTAGAGTATCCGGATCAAAATGACAGATTTCCAATGCGATGCGGGCAAGTTTCGGCAGCACGGACGGATCTTCGGCGACCTGCCGCAGCACGCCGGCTCCGCCTTCTGATGATTCAAAGAATAGCAATTCGCGACGTCCTTGCGGCGACGGCATGGGCACGCATTCAAGCTCTCTCGGTTCTAGTTGAAAATATTTCTGGATGGCTTCTTTAAAAGCCGCTTGCAAGCTGGCGGTTTCCGGCAGTGGTCGAACCGGTACAAAAGACATGACCAGGGCATTCTTTGTATCTCTCACGTAAGGAACGACTCTTTGAGATCGCCCCTGCGTGTTCGCATCCTGCAAGTCTTCCGCATCCGCCCTGTTTGTCCACCAATAGCCTCTTTCGAGATCAAGGTTAAATCCGATCGGCTGTCCGATTATTTGATTTGCCCAACCTAGATTGACGCGGAATAATTCCGTGGAATCACCGTATTTTAGTCTGAGCGTCAGCGTTCCTTCACAATATACCTCGGCATCCCGACGATCCAATCTGCCGCCGATTTCGGGGAAACGGTAAGCGCTCACGATCCGGTAGCCGAAACGCTGTCGTTCTTCTTCATCACACGTAATGCGCTGGGCCAGTTTAAGGCTGACATTCTGAAGATGAATCAGATTGTCTATTTGCGAAGAACCGTCCAGAGCACCTCCACAATTGTCACAGATCTCATTTAAATTTCTATCTTGTTCAATATGAGCGTAACCGCAGACTGGACAACGTTTCATTGTCGCTGTTACCAGATTGTGCGTCTCTTCGATATCATCAGTACCAAAATCGAGATTGACCTTATATACACGGTAACGGGCACCTTCATGATAAATGAGAGCGCGCGGGCCAAATTCGGAAATAGCCAGAAAACGAGCGCGGGATACAAACTCGTCCCGACTGTTGCGTTGTCTGTGCCCCGGCACATAGGCGGAAATCGGCAGGCGGGGAAAATTATAACCCGGTAGTAGACCTTCCGTGGCAAAGTAACGGTAAGAATAAAAGTCACCCTCGTAAATACCTTCCGCTTCCGTCAGAAGTTTAATCTGACTTTCCGCTTGGGCGCGCAAGCGGCGTGATTGGTTCCGTTCCATCTCCGGTCGCGCGTGATCGCCGATAATTCGGTGGTGAATTTCTCTCTGGCGAACCGCCGCCCGGTAAAGGCTTCTCCATCGCTCGCAGGCCACATCGAAAGTGCGTTCGATTTGATCAAGTATTTCCTTCGTCCAGTTATCATGGAACCAGGGCGCGTTATTTAGTTCATCTTGGATGCTTTCTATAAGCTGATTTGCTCTTGTTTGCGCGGTTGCCCGATGAACGGGACTTCTTAGTTCTCTTAAAATTTCATCTTTGATCGGTAATGGGAGTCTGCCATCTGCAGGTGTCAGGTCGATAACCTGCGTTAACGTTTTTCCAAGGTCCGGCTTTGCCGCTTCCATCCACACTGCGTGGATATGCGATTTTACCAGGTCTCTGTTTCTAATATCAATGCGCGGCGGGACAACAGAACCGGAAACCATCTGGTTGGGTTCCCTGTAAAAATATTGATCGTGAGGGCTGCGCCCCGCACAGTAGGTATAAACGAGTGCCGGCTGCCCGCCACGACCGGCGCGTCCACTCCGCTGGGCATAATTAGCTGGCGTCGGCGGCACATTCCGCAAATTGACCAGGTTCAACTGCGCGATATCCACGCCGAGTTCCATGGTTGGAGAGCAGAAAAGAAGCGGCAGGCCACCCGGCTCGGCACCTTTACGAAATCTAATTTCACGTTTTTCACGGTCTTCCGCCTTGACCTGCGCCGTGTGTTCTCGCGCTTCCAGTAGGCATTTCAGGTCAACAAAATGCCGATAACATTCTACAAAGTACCGGTTCACTTCCGGTGGCAGTTCTCCGGCATCCAAAAGTCGTGTGCGGTCTATCGGGCGTATCTCACCATCGGCAGGCAGCCATATAATTGCCGCAGGATTTATCTGATAACCGGGATCAGAGCCATCCGGACGGCTTCGTACTTGTTCGACGATTCCATAACGTTTTAATGCCAAAAACAAAAATCGAATTACTTCATCCACTTCTTGTCGTCCGAAAGGCCTGCCCGGGGGGACACAATTCTTCAGAGTTCTTTTTAAATATCTACCATAACCACTATATGAGGAAACGGGCAGGAAATTGTATTCTTCGTAACGGTTGTTTCTTATTCTCGCACGCGGATAAGCGACGTACGCCTTGATTAGATCACGCCCATCTTCCAGGTACCAGACTGTATCTTCACGAAGACGAGGCTTTGTCTGTTCTACGAGATCAAACTGTTTTTGAGGATCCAGCACATCAACTTTTATCGCCAGTGAACGGCGAAGAACATCAAGTAAAGTCCTGATTATTTCTTCACGCTTCTCCGGTGTGCACAAGCGCAATGCTTCTGGTATGGAAAGAAACTCTTCACCATTATCTGTTCGAATGGAAAAACCTTCATCCCAAAGCCTTTGTTCGGACAGCAGGCTTTCCTCGCCATTTAAACCTTCATAAGCAAAGCGTACAAGGCCACAATCTTCAAGATTCGGAGCCGTCACACGCCAACCGCGCTGTAGATCACGATAGACGAGGTATTCTATGACTCGTCGGAGGGCGTCGTTTGTTGCATTTCTTGCGGGACCGCGCACTTCCAAATCAACCGCATATTCGTCGAAACTTAATTGCATGGCATCAAATACGCTGCGTGAAAGATCGTGATGTTTTAGGCCTTCTTCTCCTCTTGCCTGTGCAGCCTTGTAAAGTGCCGAACGCAATAGAGCTACCTGTGCAAAATCATTAAAGTGACCCGCTTGTAATGAGGCATCTTGCCGATTATCCGTGAAACTCAAAAGCTTGCGCGCTTTGGCCTCAAGATCCCTGTCGCCCTGCAGTTCAATTAATGAACGAACGGCAAGAATGGTCGTTGCCGTGCTGCGGTTATCAATTCCAAGTGTGGCCAGTTTTCCCCGTTCTGCCTTTTGGCTTCTCGTGTAGGCGACACCGCAGGATGGTTCAAGACAGAAAAGAAAATTGCGATGAATCAGGGCTGCTTCAACGCCTTGCCCCTCTGCGCATACTTTTCCTGTTGCATCAATATAAACCGTTTCGGGGATATCGTTTTTTGCGTCCGGTCTTATTCGTTCTTCTCCTCGCGGATTAGTTTCCTTAAGAGCATCTGGCACACGTCCGAGAAGTTCCGGGCCCGAGCCGCGTGGCCATGGCGAAGTTTCAGATAAATAAAGATAGCCGAATGTGCTTTCGTCATCATCCGCCTGCCTTGTTTCCTCCCGCGGGAGAAGATATTTATCCCCGTTATTGGAGATTATTTTGACTCGATAGTAAGCGGTACCACACTGCCTGCAAAAAACCAGCGGGTAGAGGGGTTTTTCAGGTTCGCCGGGTTTGGAAACCTTTTTGGACATTTCCAAATGGCGGTCGGCTTCAGGTTCTATCGTCGCCCAGACTGTATCACCGCGTGTAAAAAATTGATGGAGACGAAACGCAAAAACAGGAAACCGACTGGATGTACTTGCTTTTAAATAGGACCCCTGAAGCAAATAACGACGCAATATTTCCGCGCATCTTTGTTCATCGGTTGAAGTAAGACCTGCCAACTCTTCCGCTGTGCTATCATTGCCTTCTAACCGTCGTGGCAACTGGCGCAGAAGTCTATCAGAACCCTCTGCAGTTTTTATTCCGAAAGTGGATTCTATCCAGGAAGCAAGCGGATGTTTGATAAAACTCTCATAATCAGCGGGTGGTGCCTCGTCAGCTTCGATTGTTTTTCGCAATAATTGAACGATTTGCGGATCATTATGGTCCAATTCATTTGTCGCACGAGATAATGTTTCCCCTATAACCTGCGATGTTTCAAAGGGTACACCAAAGAGAGTCTGGGCTACACTGGCAACGGCCTTTTTCTGATCTTCCACCGTGCCTTCACTGGCCATTGTGGCAGACGTCCCGACACAAATAATATTCTGTCCGCCAAACGCGAGGCGACAACGTCGGATAAGAAGCGCGACATCCGCGCCCTGTCTTCCTCTATATGTGTGCAATTCATCAAACACAAGAAATTTTAATCCTTGAGCGGCCCTCACCAGTTCACGATCTTCGGTTCTTGTCAGAAGAAGTTCCAGCATGACATAATTTGTCAGCAGAATATCGGGGGGATTCTGACGAATTGCTTCGCGTTCTTCGCCTTTTTCCTGCCCTGTGTAGCGCGCGAATGTGACGGGTGATCTTCCTTCCGGATATCCTTTTTTAAGAAACTTCCCCAGTTCCTCATCCTGGCTATTCGCAAGGGCATTCATGGGATAGACAACAATGGCCTGTATCCCGCGGCCGGTTCCATTTTTTAAAACATGGTCCACTATCGGGACGATATAGGTAAGACTTTTCCCTGAGCCGGTTCCGCTTGTCAGCACATAGGATTTGCCTTCCTTTGCCTTCAGAATAGCTTCACGCTGATGCGTATGGAGGTTGAGCTGCTTGCCAGTAAAATCTGTATCCGTTTTATCAATTCTGAAAATTTTCGCACATTCGGGATTGAGCACATTCTTTCTAACCAGTTCATCGATTGTGCCGCCTGATTTAAAAATAGGATTGAGCTGCAGCAAAGGTTCAGGCCAAAACGCACCTGCAGTAAGGTTCGTATCAACTAATTCAGAAATGCGCTGGTCGGCAATTTTTATAAAGCTGCGGGTATAGCTGCGATAATCAGCAACCAATCTATTCCTTAACGCAAAAACGTCCATCAATCATCTCCATATTTTATGTAAAATATTGCCAATAGAACATAAACCCCATGAATCATGAGTTCCCTTCCGTTTTCAAGCGTATGATAGGTTGTTAATCTCGGTAAAAGCATTTTAGAAATCCAATAAAATATCTCATTTAGTTTGTTGTTCCAGTGGACCTTGTTCTGAGCGGCTACAAAACCATTCTCATTTCGGCAGTATCAAATCATGAAGGTGCGGAACAAACAACCTCTCCCTTGCCCTTGTAATCGCCACATAAGTCAGATTCTTCACCTGTTCTTCCGTCCAACGATCTCCTTGAAGCCAGTCCAGACCAACGACAAAGACGCAGGCATAATCAAAGCCCTTGACACTGTGGATGGTAGAGATGGTTACGCTCTGTGTCGTTACATCGTAAGAGCGCTTGGCACGGTAATCTTCGGCAATCCAGTTGCAGTAAATGCCATACTTTTCCAGGGCCTCGATCATCAGATGAGGAAAATGAACACCGGGTAAGGAATCGGGTGATTTCTGTGTATAGATAATGGCAATCTCGGAAAGTGGATAGCCATCGTCATTATGCAGATGATTAATTTGCTTGGCAACGTGGTTTATCAATTCATCCACGTCTGGATATTGCCGGATTTCCGGCTCCGTCCCTGCCGGGGAAAGGAAGTTTTGGAAAAGTTCCATCTGATGTGGCGGGTGCTCGGCCTTTTCTTCTTTTTCATTGAGGAATTTCCGGGCAAAGTCGACTATGGCGCTGGTGTTCCGGTAAACCCAGGATAATCGGTGGACACGCCCACGGACCTGAATGCCAAGGTCTTTCCATGTCTGCTTTCTGCGATAGATGTTCTGATTGTCATCAAGGGCAATGGCCAGATGATTGGTTGCCGGATTCAGAAGGGAAACGACGATGGAATACATGTCGTCGGAAAAATCCTGGCCTTCGTCCACCAGAACTGCATCATACTTTTCGGTATAATCATTCACTTTCTTCAGCGTCTCTTCGATAACCAGGTCGTAATAGGCCGGCTCTTCCTTCTCCCAGATTACAGATTCACCCAAAATCTTCGCACACAACTCGAAAAAATGAACGACCTCTATGCCGTTTTCACCTAGGGGAACCTGTTTTTCAGAAAGGAGCCTTTTAATGAAATTGACCAAGGTGATATTGTAGCAGACAAAAAGGATGCGCTTGACGGCGGGATTGTATTGTTTGAGGAGGGCTGCCCTGTGAACCAGAACGAGTGTCTTCCCCGAACCGGAGGGACCGGTAATGATCCGGTGGCCACCGTCGAACTTACGGGCAATGGATTCCTGATGATGATCCAGCAGCCTGATCCTGTCCTTCTCCCTCTGCCGTTGTGCTTTAGAGGTACGATCGGGCAGTTCAATACGGATCATGGGAAACAGGAGCTGGCGGAGATGCTGCATTTCATCCGGTGTCAGGTTGAAATGAAAAGGTGCGGCATATTTCTTCTGCAGAGCATTGGAAAAGCACTGGCCGGACAGGTCGCGGCAAATATCCGATTCCGGGTGCAGATCATCCCAGAAAAAGATTTGTTCCGAATGGATGACTTTATCAAAGGCTTTCTGGATGTATTCATATTTGTTGATATTTGGAAACACGACGCCTTCATGGATGGGTATCTTAGGGTTCGTCGCATGCTGGGGATCTTTGGAAAGCAGGCGGCGGTCATCACGGATCTTGTCCATAAGGATATGACAATAGGTTCTCGCCTGCTTTAAGGGGCTTTCTCTTTCCTCGTTATGGCCATTGATCGTTAAAGTGAAATTCTGAGGATTTGCTGCCTGGATCTGATGGAGCGCCCAGTCTTTGACTTCAAAGATGATGAGACCGGTGTCTT
>Ga0209201_1000966_pt1 | contig 36044 bp, 26 predicted proteins | sample AD_UKC055_MetaG_FD_184411 | JGI IMG/M metagenome (GOLD analysis project Ga0209201, IMG submission 184411) | Active sludge microbial communities of municipal wastewater-treating anaerobic digesters from USA - AD_UKC055_MetaG (SPAdes) (version 2) | ecosystem: Engineered > Bioreactor > Anaerobic >... | reverse complement strand
TGTATTTCCTTGAATATCATGCGCCGCCTGGGTTATCGGTATATCCCTGACGGCCACCGCGCCGCAGCTGCCTTGCCTGATCGCGGCTTAGCCTGGCTGAGGTCGGTATGAGCGTTGATAAGCCCTAGCAAGGCTGAGGTACAGTTGACAGAAATGTCTTTCTGTGTAGAATTCATATAAATGCTTCTTTATCAAAGGATGGTTTATATATGACAGTTCGCCCTTCAACTGCAGGTGACATGGCGCCGACAGTGCGGCGGCTTTCCCGGGATTCCCAGGCGCTGCGAGCGGTCGTGCGCCTGCGGATTCTGGCTGCGCTGGCTGTGGGAGAATCCAATGTCGCCGATTTGGGTGCAGCGCTGCGTATCAGTCAGCCCTTGCTTTCCTGGCATCTCAAGGAGCTGCGGCTGGCGGGTTTTGTGGAGTCGCAGCGCGTGGGGCGCGAGGTGCTGTATCGGCTGGCGCCGGAGCGCTTTCGGGAGCTGCGGGCAGATTTGGAGGCATTGGTGGGGTTTTCGATCGCTGACACGCCCTCGCAGGCGGCGTCAATTTTACCTGAAGAGGTCGAGGTATGAGTCAGACAGAAGCAGAACGCTTTGAATCGTTGACGGATTGGGCGCGGACGAAGGCATCGGTCATCACCTATCCCATCGCCCGGGTGTTGCACCGCTGGGGTTTTCACCCGAATACCATCACATTGCTGGGACTGGGATTGACGGTGGGGGTAAGCGTTGTGGTGGGACTGGGCTACACGCGACTTGGCGGCGTGCTGCTGCTGCTGGCCTCTTCGTTGGATGCGTTGGACGGGGCCCTGGCGCGGGTGGGGGGGGAGCGCAGCCGCTTTGGCGCTTTCCTCGATTCTACCCTCGATCGCATTTCCGAGGGGGCTTTGATGTGTGGGCTGCTCGTCGCGTTATATCCGCGCGGTTTGGCCCTGGAAGTGTATTTGATTTTCGCCACGCTGTTGGGTTCCCAGCTGGTGAGCTACACGCGCGCGCGGGCTGAGGGGGTGGGCTACACGTGCAAGACGGGGTTGCTCACTCGCGTCGAGCGCGTTCTCCTGCTGGGCGTCGGCCTGATCTTCAATTGGATTCGCCCCGTGTTGATTTTGCTGGCGGTGCTGTCGTGGTTCACCGTCTTGCAGCGGATCTTCTACGTCTACCGCGAGGCGCGCCGGGATCCCTGAAGATGCTCATTGGCGGTAGCCGAGGTCGGCCGCGCGGGTGAAAGCGGCGTCGGCTTCGGCGTGATGGTTGAGGGCGCGCAGGGTCGCTCCCAGGAAATGATAGGCCTCCGCCGACTGCGCGTCATACTGAAGGGCGGTCTCCAGGGCCTCCCTCGCGGCGGTGTAGTCCCCGGCGTTGAAGTGCGCCCACCCCAGGAGGGTCCACGCCTCCGCATCCTGGGGCGCGAGTTGGACGGCGCCCTCAGCCGCATGGAGCGGCTCGCCTTCCAGCGTCAGGTTGCGGGCGAGGTAGAAGCGCGCTACGGCCTTCCAGAGGCTCACGTCGGCAGGCGCGCGTTCGAGCGCGGCGGCGGTCCACGTGGGCACCCTGCCATAGGCACCCTCTGCCGCGAGGGCTGCCGCGACCGCCAGGCACGGCGCGGGATTCGCCGGATCGAGGGCCTGCGCGCGCAACAGCGCTTCCCGCGCGGTTTCCGTCTCCTGGAGTTTGAGGCGCGCCATTCCCAGCAGCAGCCAGCCGAGCGGGTCGTCGGGCGCGAGTTCCGTGGCCTGTTGATAGCGGCTCAGCGCGGCTGTCGTGTCCCCCAATTGCTCCAACGCTGCCCCCAACCAGGCCTGCGCGCGGGCGTCCTGCGGGGCGTCGGCGACAGCGCGGGAGAGGCTACAGGCGGCGAGCGCGGGTTGCTGGCGGCGCAGGAGCGCCTCGCCCAGCTGCCGGGTACAAAGTCCCGACGCGGGGCAAGCGCGCACGATCCGGCACATTTCTTCATCCAGCGTGCACAGCCCGGCGTCGGCCGCTTCGCGCTGATGGATGAAGTGCAGCGTGGCGGCGGTCAGCGCGGTCTCAGTTCCGGGAGCGCGGCCGGCCCAGGCGTCGGCGGCGACCTCGGCTTCGGCGCAGCGGCGTTGCTGCAGCAGGGCGCGGGTCAAGTGGGCGTGAGCCTGGCTTGCGCCGGGCGCGAGCTCCAGGTACTGCCGCGCGACAGTTTCGAGCGTCGCCCAATCCCCGGCCGCCGCGAGCAATTCCAGACGCAGCAAGGGGTCGGCGTCGGGCAGGGACTCCAGCAGGGCCAGCCCTTCGGCGGGACGATTCCAGCGCAGGTACAGCGCCGCACGCCGTTGCCGGGGATAAGCGTCGGGCGTCAATTGGGCCTCGGCGGCCTGAAAGGCGGCATCGGCGGCGGTGAACTCGGCGGCAGCGAAATGCGCCTCCGCTTGCCGCACGCTGGCAAGGCCGGGCTGTTCTGGTGCGGAGCCGGCGACGACGAGCAACGCCAGCAGCGCCAGGATCGCGCCGCCCAGGACGCTCAGTCGTAGCGGGGTGGGGGACATGGGCGCTGCAACGTCCGCGGCAGGGAGCGCTGTCCGGGCGTCGGTCGGTGATGCGCTGGAGAAACCTGTTTGCTCTAAAGTCGTGTCCATACTCTTATTTGTGGCGCAGTTCTATCTTTTGTCAACTTGCAGAACCGTCGTGGCATCGTCGTCAAGAGCCCAATGGGCAGCTGAGCTGACATAGTCAGGCCAGCGCACTGCTTTCAGGGCGTGATACGTAATAAAGGCTCTGTGGTACAATCGTAATGCAGGCTGCTGATGTCAGTCGTGGCCAGAGAGCGCCCAAAAAGGAGGCACGATTCATGAACGCCAAACGTGCGCGGTTTTCTAGCGGTCGGGTTTGGGCAGTGGTAGGAGGGCTGATCTTGCTGTTGCTGATCTTCTCCTCCACTTTAGTCCGCTTTTATACGGATTATCTGTGGTTTCAGAGCATTGGCTATACGCCGGTTTTTACCACCCGTGTGGTGGCCTCGCTGGGGGTGACGCTGGCAGCGATTCTGGTAGCGGCCGGTTTTCTAGGGCTCAACTGGTCGTTGCTGCCGCGCTGGTTGGCCTCCACACTGCCCGCGGGAGGGGGCCAGGGAGCCAGTCCGCGCCGGATGCGGTTGGGTTCCCTTTCGTTCACGCTGCCTGAGGCTCAGGATCTCGGCATCTCGTCGCGCCGGTTCCAGGCTTTCTTTACGGTAGGCGCCGTGGTCATCGGGGGCATTTTCGGCCTCTTCATGAGCGGGGAATGGAGCAGTTATTTGCTCGCGCGCGAAGGGGGCTCTTTTGGCGTGACCGAGCCGATTTTCAACCTGGATGTAGGCTTTTACGTCTTCCAATTGCCCTGGTATGAAACGCTTCTGGGATGGGGCCGCTCGCTGGTCGCGGTAGCCTTTGTTGGGATTCTTGTCCGTTATGGGCTGTTGAAGCAGACGCGGGCGCGGGGGGCCGTGGCGCATCTTTCTTTGCTGGGGGCGCTCTGGTTAGGGCTGCTCGGCGTAGGTCGGCTGTTGGATCGCTATACGTTGCTGCAATCGGAGGCCGGCGTCGTCCTGGGGGCCGGCTACACTGACATTCATGCCCGCCTGCCGCTCTACGTCATTGAGATGGTCATCTTCTTTGTGGCGGCGGCGCTACTTTTTGTCAACGCCTTTGTTCGCGACCGGAAGTTGTTGTTGGGGGCCGGGCTGGCCTGGCTGGTGATTTCCGTCCTTGGCCCGATCTATCCGGCGCTCGTTCAGCGTTTTACCGTGGAGCCCAACGAGTTCGTGGTGGAAAAGCCCTATATTGAGTACAACATCGCTTTCACCCGGACCGCTTATGGGTTGGACAAAATCCAGGAGCAGGCCTACCCGGCGGCCGGGACGCTCTCACCGGCTGACCTGGCGGCCAACGCCGACATCATCCAGAACATCCGGCTGTGGGATTACCGGCCGCTGCAGCGGACCTATGCTCAGCTGCAGGAAATCCGCCTTTACTACAGCTTCAACGATGTGGATGTGGATCGCTATGTGCTCAATGGGCAGCTGCAATCGGTGATGCTGGCCGTGCGCGAGTTAGATTCCGAGCAGCTGGCCGAGCAGGCGCAGACGTGGGTCAATCGCCATTTGATTTTCACCCATGGTTACGGTTTGGCGCTCAGCCCGGTCAACGTGGTCAGCCAGGAGGGGTTGCCTCAGCTATATGTGCGCGACCTCCCGCCGACCAGCACGCTGCCGGAGCTCGCCATCACCCGGCCGGAGATCTACTTTGGTGAGTTGACCAAAGATTATATTTTGGTGAATGGGACCGAAGACGAATTTGACTATCCCCGGGGTGACGCCAATGCGTATACCCGCTATACCGGCCCCGATGGGGTGGCAATGGATGGGCTGTTTCGGCGGGCGCTCCTGGCGCTGCGTTTCAACAGTGTGCAGCTGCTCCTTTCACCGGCGCTGACTGCCGACAGCCGGGTCCTCTTCTACCGTACCATCACCGAGCGCTCCCAAACCATCGCGCCGTTTTTGTGGTACGATAGCGATCCCTACCCGGTCATCGCCGACGGGCGCATCGTCTGGATCCTGGACGCTTACACCTGGACCGATCGCTATCCCTACTCAGAGAAACAGAATGGGCTTAACTACTTGCGCAACAGCGTCAAGGTTACGCTCGACGCTTATACCGGCGAGATTAACTACTACCTGGTGGATCCTGCCGATCCTGTTGCAGCGGCCTACGCTCGCATCTTCCCCACGCTTTTTCACCCGGCGGAGCAGATGCCGCAGGTGTTGCGCGATCACTGGCGCTACCCGGAGACGCTTTACCTTTATCAATCGGTGCAATATAGCACCTATCACATGCGCGACCCGCAGGTCTTTTACAACCGCGAAGACCTCTGGGCCATTCCTAGCGAATTGGTGGAAACTGAGGAGCAGGAGATGGAACCGTATTACGTCGTGATGCGGCTTCCCGGCCAGGAGCGGCTGGAGTTTATCATGATCCGGCCTTACGTCCCCAAGGAAAAGCAGAACATGGTGGCCTGGCTGTACGCCGACAGCGATGGGGCGGACTACGGCCAGCTGGGAGTTTTCAACCTGAGTAAGGACCGCCTGATCTATGGGCCGTTGCAGGTGGAAGGGCGCGTCAATCAGGACCCGACTATCTCGCAGCAGCTCACGCTGTGGGATCAGCGTGGCTCACGGGTTTTGCGCGGCAACCTGATGGTAGTTCCGCTCAAGGACACCTTCCTGTATGTGGAGCCGCTCTATCTGGAATCGGAGTCTGGCCAGCTGCCAGAGCTCAAGCGGGTGATCGTTACCTACAACGACCGGGTAGCGATGGCACCGACGTTAGCCGAGGCGCTGCTGCAGGTAATGGCGGGCGGCGGCGCGGTCGGAGAACCGGAGATGCCGGGTGCGGGAGCGACGCCCACTGGCGACCTGGAATCCCTGGCGCAGCAGGCCTGGGAACACTATCAGGCCGGGCAGGCCTGCCTGGAACAGAACGACTGGGAGTGCTACGGTCGCGCGCAGGCCCAGTTGGAGGCAGTCCTCAAGGCGATGGTGGGAGAGCCGTAGACGGATAAAGCCGGGGTGTTTCCCTGCCGCCGGATCATGGACCGCCGCGATCTCGTCAGGGACGCGGCGGTTTTCATTTGTTTGCATTTTCTCTTCAAATCGGTACAATGGCTCTTTATGCACGGCTCACTGATTTCTGTTCCCGTGTGAAGGTGTGAACGTGCCCAGGCGCCCACGTGTGAACGTAGATGATTCGCCGATTTTTTGAGAAGTTGACATGTTCCTGCGGCACACCACTGTCTCTACCCGGCAAATGTGCGGCCATAGTTCAGCCTGGCATGAGGTATCTCGGCGGCGATGGATGAACCTTTCCCCCCGCGCACGCGGGGGGGGGAAGGGGAACGGGGATAGGGGCAAAAGTTGATGCTCAATCTTCAAGGGTCGCCAGGAAATTTTCCGTTTTTCAGTCAGTGGCGGTACCTTTGTCACGCAAGTGATTTTTTCGCTTAGTCGCTTTTTCGCTGACTGCTGACTGCTGACCGCTGATCTCTATTTTCCGAGGAGGGCATATGCGCGTCCTGGTAGCGGACCCGAACATGGCTTTTGCGACTTTGCTTCAAGAAGAACTGCGCCAACAGGGATACGAGGTCGTGGGAGCCTCCACGTGCGCCGAGTCGCTGGAACAGGCCCGCGCCAGTACCCTCGACCTGGCCCTGCTCGATATGGCGTTGGATGAGCCTGGGGCCGTCGCGTTGGGCCAGCAGCTGCGGGAGCTGCATCCGACTCTGCGTCTAATGCTGATTCCCTTGATAGGGGAGTCGCTCGCGCCGGAGGTGGCGACCTCGCTAGCGATCCAGGGCATTTTGCCGAAGCCCTTTTTCCTGCCGGAGCTGCCGGAGCGCATTGGAGCGGCTTTGCGTGCGCCGCTCGTCCCGCTGGACATCAAGATCACTGAGGAGACGTTGCCGCCGCCTTCCGCTCCTGAAGCCTCCCCTGCGCCTGCGCCTTCCCCGAAGCCCCCGGTGAAGGACGCGACGGTCACCGAGCTGAAGGCGCTGGTGAGCCGGCATCGCCGGGCGTTAGAGCGTGTGATGAACGGCCTGGCCCAGGAGGTCGGCGCTGATGCGGTGGTGCTGACGGTGGATGACGAAATGGCGACCTGGGTGGGCATGTTGAGCAAAGCCGACGCCGAGGCGATGGCACAGGCCGTCATGCAAGGCTGGATCACCTCGGCGCAGGTGGCGCGGATTCTGGGCCGCGAGCAGCTGCGTTTCGAGCAGAGCATTGCCGGCGGCGATTACATGCTTTACGCGCTCAGCGTCAACGCCTGGATGATCCTGGCGGTTGCTATCCGTGGCAACCCGGCATTGGGCCTGTTGCGTCATCGCGCCCGGGGAGCCGTTGAGGAAATTGCGGGCCTCTGCGCTGTGTGAGCGCTGACCCGTGGCGGCTTGATGCGCAAGGGATTTTTGGCCGGGCTGGTGTTATTGCTTGCAGGCGTCTACCTGCTGAACCTGGGCGTGTACGTGTGGGACGCCGGGTTGTGCCTCGGCCTGGGCCTGTTGATCCTCGGTGTGACCCTCTGCCGCGTTTTTTATCCCCCTGCGCCCAAAACTGTCGTTTCCGCGCCCATGCCCCTCGCGGAGTGGTTTGCCACGCGGCGCAAGGGAGTGTGGCGGGGCGTCGCCCTGGGATTGGCGTTGCTGGTGGGCGTGCTGGCTCGCCGCAAGGCTCCCGACTCTGATTTCACCGCGGTGTTGGGCCTGTGGCTGTTGGCGCTGGGCCTTTTCGCCGCGACATTGCCCGCGCGCGTGGGGGCGCCTTCTACCCTGGCGCGTCTGGGACGCCAGGAAGCGCTGGGTCTGAGCCTCCTGCTGATAGCAGCGCTGTTGGTGCGTGGGGTAGCGTTGGGGCGCGTCCCGGCGAATTTCGGCGGTGATGAGGGGACGCAGGCGCTCCTGAGCTGGCAGCTGGTAGAACGGCCCCTTGGAAATCCCTTTGCCACGAGCTGGTATTCGGTGCCGACGCTCTCGTTTCTGCTCTACGGCGCGGCGATGCGGCTTTTCGGCGCGGGGATGGCGGGCGCGCGGGCGCTTTCGGCGCTCGTGGGGACGCTGACTGTGCTCACGACTTTCCTCCTGGCGCGTGAGATGGGCGGGCGCCGTGTGGGGTGGGCGGCGGCGCTCGTCGTCGCGTTTTCTGCCTATCACCTGCATTTCAGCCGCCTCGCGTCGAACCAGATTTTTGATCCGCTGATCGCGACCCTGACCTTCTGGCAGCTGTGGCGCGCGTTGTACAGCGGCGTGGAGGGCGAGACCCCGGCGGCGTGGGGCTGGGCGGGCCTCGCGGCGGGCCTGGGCTGGTACACGTATTTCGGCGCGCGCTGGGTCACGGGGATGGTAGGACTGTTCCTCGTTTGGCGGTTGCTTGTCGAGCCGCGTTTTTGGGCGCGCCATCGCCGCGGGCTGGTGTGCCTGGCTCTGGGATGGCTGACCATGACTGCGCCGTTGTGGATCTGGTATGCGGCGCATCCGGGGGATTTGACCGCGCGCGCCAGTTCTGTCAGCATCTTTGCCTCGGGATGGCTGACGCGGGAGATGGCGTTGACGGGGCGCAGCGCGCTCGCATTGTTGGGCCAGCAGTTCTGGAAAGCGGTCACGGCGTTTCATCTGACGCCCGATCCCACTTTCTGGTATTACCCCCAGGCGCCACTCCTCGATTTCATCTCTGGCACGCTGTTGCTGGTGGGGATGGTTGCGGCGCTGTTGCGGGCGCGCTGGCCGGCGCGGGGCTTGACGCTGTTGTGGTTTTGGTCCACGTTGGTGCTGGCCTGGGTGGTGACGGAAAATCCACCCAGCAGCCAGCGCGGCCTGCTGCTGGTGCCAGCGGTCGCGCTAAGCGTGGGCTGGGGCGTGGAGGCGATTTTCACGGCGTTGCCGGCGTCCCCGCGGCGGAAGGTGGACTGGCTGCCGCGCGTCGTGGGGCTGATGCTGGCCATCATGGCGCTGGCCAACCTGGGCTTTTACTTTGGCGTGTACACCCCTCGCCGCACCTACGGCAATCCTACCGCCTGGGTAGCGACGGAGGTCGCTCGCTATGGCGCGGCGCATCCGGCGGCCGGCATGACGTACTTCTTCGGCGCCCCATTCATCTATTGGGATTTTGGGACACTGGCGTTTCTGCTGCGCGACCAGCCTGGCATGGACGTGTTGCCCAACGAGATTCCGGAAGTGGCCGCGCCGGCGCGCTTCATTCTGGTGCCGGAGCGCGCGGGGGAATTCACGGCCCTGCAAGCGCGTTATCCCGGCGGCGCCGTTCACGAGCTGCGGGCTCCCGATCAACGCTTGCTGGCGCTGATCTACGATTGGCCCGCTCCTTGAGCGCGTTTGCTCGCGTCAGGCCGGGGATTTTATCCCCAGCCGGTTTGAATTTGACATTCATTCCTTCGCCGGTATAATGGCGTTTGCTATCCAGAGTGCGTCGGGTTGGGGCTCATGAGCCAGCTACCCCACGATGGAGGGGCAACACCGGAAAATCCTAGCCGGTATCAGCAGGTATCGGGGGCACTGAAGGGGGGGAGAAGCGTGACTTTTGTAGTGGCCGATGACAACGAGTCCTTTGACTCTTTGCTACGACGGTTCAAGAAACGGGTGCAGGGCGACCGCATTCTGTCGGAGATCCGCAAGCGGCGTTATTTCGAACAGCCGAGCGTGGTGCGGAAACGGAAGCGGGCCGCTAAACTGCGCAAGTCTCGTCGCACGACGATGAAAGACCTGCGCCGCACCTACTAGAAGAAAGGAGCCTCATGGGAGCACGTGACCAGCTCCAGCAGGATCTGCAGAATGCGATACGTGCGCGGGACGAACACCGTAAGGCCGCCTTACGGATGGTGTTGCTGGAGGTGCAGCTGGCGGAAGCCGAACGTGGCACCCTCAGTGATGCCGATGTCCTGGCGTTGATTCAAAAAGAGATCAAGCGTCGCACCGAAGCCCTGGACATGTTCCGGCAGGGGGGACGTGCGGACCTGGAAGCTAACGAGCTGGTGGAGTTGGAAATCCTGAAGGGCTATCTCCCGGCAGCTTTGTCCCCCGAAGCTCTGACCGGGCTGGCGCGCGCCGCCATCGCGGAAGTGGGCGCGACCTCGATCGCCGACATGGGCAAAGTGATGCAGGTGCTCATGCCTCGCGTGCGGGGGCAGGCGGATGGGCGGTTGGTCAACCAGATTGTCCGCGATCTGCTATCAGCCTGAACTCCCTCTGCGCCGCAGAATCCGTCACATGATGAAGAGGGGGCCTTGGGGTTCCCTCTTCTGCGCTTCAACGGGAATACGATTTCGATGAAACCCAGGCGTTCTGAACCTTATTCGCGCCGCTGGATTTTGCGACAGGTTCTGTATGGCCTGGGTCTTGCTTTGTTTGCTACTTTGACGTTAGTCCTCACTTTCACCGGGCAATACGACGTCACCCTGGGAGCGGTAGCGGTGCAGGACATTTACTCTCCCCGGGACATCACCTTCGTCAGTGACGTGTTGAGCACGCGCTTGCAGGATGAAGCGCGCCGGCAGGTGTCCCCCCTTTATACCGGCGTGGATCCGGAAATCGCCCGTCAGCAGCTGGCGCGCCTCCGCCAGGTGTTGGATTATCTCGCCGCCGTGCGCGCGGACCCCTACGCGACGGAGGTGCAGAAGCGCAGCTGGGTGCTGGCAGTCCCGGAGCTCGGGGATCTCTCTGTCAGTGACATTAGCAACCTCCTGGCGTTGCCGGATTCCAGCTGGACGCGGGTGCAGCTGGAGAGCCGCAGCTTGCTGGATCAGATCATGCGCCGCGAGGAGATCCGTCCCGGCAATCTGCTAGAGGTGCGGGAGCGACTGTCGCCGCTGGTGCCGCTTGATATTCCCCAAGATGAGGCCAATCTCATCGTAGCGCTGGCCAAGCGTTTTGTGGTTCCCAACAGCTTCCTTGATCAGGCCGCGACCGACGCGGCGCGCGAAGCGGCAGCGCAGGCCGTGGGGCAGGTGACCCGGACGTTGCGCAATGGCGAGATCGTCGTCCGCAGCGGGACGGTGGTCACCGAATTGGAGCTGGAGGCTCTTGAGGAGTTGGGCCTGACGCGGCAGCACCCCGCCTGGCATGACATCGCGTTTCAGGGCGCACTGGCTGTCGTGGCGACGTTGCTGTTGGGCCTGTACTTGACGCAGCTACAGCCTGAAGTGCTGCAGAATCCCCGGCAGGAAGGGGTGCTGTTCCTGGTGATGGTGATTTTTATGCTGCTGGCGCGCTTGCTGGTGGCGCCGGGATCGCTGTTGCTCTATCTTTTCCCTGTCGCGGCATTGGGAATGCTGCTGACGACCACGGCGGGGTATGCGGCGGCGGTCGGCGGCGTGCTGTACGTGGCCTTCATCGGCGGTCTGATCAGCGGATCGGCCCTGCATGTGACGGTCATCCTGTTGGGCAATGGCCTCGTAGCGGCGCTGTCGTTGCCGCGCTACGAGCAGACAGCTTCGATTTTCCGCAGCGGTCTGTTGGGAGGGCTTGTCGGCGCGGTGTTGCGGCTCGTGTTTGCCTCGACGGAGGAGCTGCTGCTGGATCCGTTCCCCTTCTTGATCGAGGCAGGCATCAGCGTCGCTGGCGGCGTGATCGGCGGCGGGTTGACGTTGGGCGGGCTGTTTCTCCTGGCGCCGTTGTTCGATTTGATTACCACCTTTCGTCTGGTGGAGCTCAGCCATCCCAATCACCCGCTGCTACAGCGGCTGCTGCGCGAGGCGCCGGGGACATTTCATCACACGATGATGGTGGCGAGCATGGCAGAACAGGCAGCGGAGCGCATCGGCGCCAACGCGCTGTTGACCCGTGCGGGGACTTACTATCACGACGTGGGGAAACTGGCCCGTCCCTATTTCTTCATCGAAAACCAGGAGGGGCTGAGCAATCCTCACGATCGCCTGGACCCGCAAACGAGCGCGGACATTGTCATCGGGCATGTCAACGATGGGCTGAAGCTGGCGCGGCAGTACGGCTTGCCGGAACGCATTCGGGCGTTCATCTCCGAGCATCATGGGACGATGCGGGCGAGTTTCTTCTATCAGAAGGCGGTTGACGCAGCGGGCGGCGAGGCCAGTCTGGTGGATGAGTCGCTATTCCGCTATCCGGGGCCCCGTCCGCAGAGCGTGGAGACGGCGTTGACGATGTTGGCCGATAGCGCTGAGGCGGCGACCCGCGCTGCGAGGCCGACGTCGGCGGAGGAGATCGCGCGCGTGGTGAACGGGGTATTTCAGACGCGGATTAACAATGGGCAGCTGAGCGAGTGTCCCATTACTCTGGAGGAGCTGGAAATCGTGAAGGCCACGTATATCGAGTTGTTGCGCGGGGCGTTCCACCCACGGATCCAATACCCCGAAATTAAAGAGAAATCTACCGGTGAGGTTAAGGCATGAGTATTTTGCATGCAGTTCAAATTCAGAATGAAGTGCCTTTGGAGGGCATAGATCCCGTGTTGCTGCGGGTGGCGGCTTTGGTGACCCTGAAACACCAGAATGTGACGTCGCCGTGTGAGCTGGCCATCGTGATCAGCGACGATGCGTCCTTGCAGGCGCTCAATGCGCGTTTTCGCGGCGTTGACCGTCCGACCGATGTGTTGTCGTTTGTCAATGACACGCGCGGTCCCTTCGCGGTCGTGGGCGCGGGGGACTTTCCGCGTTATTTGGGGGACATCGTCATCTCGCTGCCGACGGCGGAGCGCCAGGCAGAGGAGGCCGGCTGCCCGGTGACGCAGGAACTGCAGCTGCTCATCGTCCACGGCGTGCTGCACCTGTTGGGCTATGATCACGCCGACGAGGTCCAAAAGGCGCAGATGTGGAAAGTGCAGGGCGAAATCCTGGCGCTGTTGTCAATCGAGACCTCTTTGCCGGAATGAACTCCAAACCGCATTTTAGCCTGTTGGCGAGTTTCCGTTTTGCCGGCGCCGGGTTGTGGGACGTCCTCCGCACGGAGCGCAACTTTCGCATCCATCTGGGTGTGGCGGTGGCCGTGATCGCGATGGGTCTGTGGCTGGGGGTCTCGCGCCAGGAATGGATCGGCCTGTTGCTGTGCATCGGCTTTGTACTCCTGGCGGAGATCTTCAACACGGGGGCTGAACTGCTGGTAGACCTGGCCAGCCCGACCTATCATCCCCTGGCCAAGCGCGTGAAAGACCTGGCTGCGGGCGCGGTGCTGCTGGCGGCGATAATTGCCGTGATTGTCGGTCTGTTGCTGCTCGGTCCGCCGCTGCTGCAGCGCCTGGGGCTGCTCCATTAGCGGACTCATTTTCAGATTTCAATTCTCGCGGTATACTGTGCGGAGAGTGGCAGCTGCCGTATGCCGGTTGAGGAGGGACTATGTCGTGGTCGAATCCCCGTGACATTGCGCTGATCTTTTTGAGCCTGCAGGCGCTGGTGATGGCGTTGATTCCGCTGGTGTTGCTTGCGGGGCTGGCGTACGTCGTCCATCGGGTGCGGCCCGTGGTGCGACGCTATCTGCGCCTGGCCTTCGTCTATGCGGAACAGGGGCGCCGGAGCGTCGAGAACATCACGCAGCGGATTACCGCGCCCTTCATTCGCGTGCACAGCACGATCTGTATGACGCAGACCATTCTGCGACAATTGACCGTGAAAAAGTGAGTGGGGTGTCAAAAATCTGAGCATTAGAACAGGAGGTCATCGTGAGTGCAAAACTGCGCGCGTTGTTAATTGGTGGCGCTGTGGGGTCTTTGGTGGGGGCTTTGGCGGGCTGGATTTACTACAACACCGCGACCGTCGAGATGGACGAGGCAGGGAAAGAGCACCTTCCCACTATGTCGCCCGGCACTGCGGTGAAATTGGGAGTTGGAGTGCTCGGGGTGCTCAGAATGCTTTCGGGGTAGCTCGAAAGCCCGGTGAGGCTTTGCTGCGCGGCGATGGCGGGGGCGGCGCGTCATGTAGGGCCGGCCGCCAGCCGTCGCAGCCAGGGATTGAGGCGTCGTTCGCGTTCCAGCGTGCTGGCGGAACCGTGACCTGGGAAGACGCGGGTTTCTGCAGGCAACGTCAGTAGCCGTCGCAGGCTTGCCGTCAGTTGTCGGGCGTCGCCGCCGGGCAGATCCGTGCGCCCGACGTCGCCAGCAAACAGCGTGTCCCCGGTAAACACGGCGTTCTCTTCCGCGCAGTAGAGGCAGACGCTGCCAGGCGTGTGCCCTGGCGTGTGCAGCACCTGCAGATGCCGGCGTCCGATCTCCAGGGTGACGCCATCGAGCAGTTCCAGGTCAGGCACTGACGAGGGGATGTTGTGCAGGCCGAACAGCGCCGCGCCGCCACCGGTAGCCAGCAAGTCGCGGTCGGCGGGATGCACTCCGAGGGGCGCCGGGAAAGCCTGCCGCAGCTGCGCGTTTGCGGCGATGTGATCGAAGTGCCCGTGAGTGTTCAGCAGGTAGCGCAGATGCACGTGGCGCTGCACGATCTCGTCGAGGAGCGGCTGCGGTTCTCCACCAGGATCAATCACGGCGCCGTCGTGATCGGTCTCGCCGGACTCATCGTAGATGAGATAGCAGTTCGAATCTACCATCCCGATAGGCAGACAGAGGATCATCGGCAACTCCAGGGATGAAATCGTCCCGTCGTACTTGCAAGCGCGACGGGCGTGTGGGACATTGTAACGCAAAGCGGTCAGGCTGCAACAGGGGTTGATGCTCGGATCCGCTTTTCGGACAACAGGGAGGAGCGCATGAACAGTGAGTTATTGGACTGCCTGGTGGAATTGGCGCAGGCTGAGGGGCTGGATGCGGTGGCGTTGGTGCCCGGCCCCAATCTGCTGCATCTGACCGGCTACAGTTTTCACCTCAGCGAAAGGCCTACGCTGGCCGTGATTCCCGTAGATCAGCCGCCGGTGATGGTGGTGCCGGCGCTGGAAGCGGGCAAGGTCAGCGAACTGGAGGTCTTTTCTTACACCGATGAGGAAGGCTACGCCATGGCGTTCCACGAAGCTTGTGTGGCGCTGGAGCTGGCGGACGCCCGCATCGGGGTGGAGGCGCTGCGCATGAGGCTGCTGGAGGCACGCCTTCTGGAGCGCTATGCCGCCGGCTCGCGCCTGGTGCCGGCGGATGAGTTGTTGAGCCAGTTGCGCGTGCAGAAGTCCTCGCTGGAACTCGCTGCGATGCGTCGCGCCATTGCCGTCGCCGAGGCGGCCTTTTTGGGCTGGCTCGCCGACGTGCACCCCGGCATGACCGAACGTGAGGCGACGGCGCGCCTCGTGGCGCGGCTGCTCACCAGCGGGGCGGATGCGATTTCCTTCGATCCGATTGTGGTAGGCGGTCCCAACGGCGCTTTGCCGCACGCGGTGCCCGGTTCGCGCCCGCTGGCCTATGGCGATTGGCTGGTCGTGGATTGGGGCGCTTTTGTCGAGGGCTATGCCTCGGATTTGACGCGCGCGGTGACCATGGGTCCGCCGGCAGGACCGCTGTGCGCCGTCCAGGAGCTCGTGCTCCGCGCCAATGAGGCCGGTCGTGCGGCCGCTCGTCCCGGCATTGCGGCGGAGGCGGTTGACGCTGCCGCGCGGGCTGTCATCACCGCGGCGGGTCACGGGGAGCATTTCACGCACCGGACCGGTCACGGCCTGGGCCTGGAGGTGCACGAGCCGCCGTACATTGTCGCCGGCAACACGGGGGCGTTGTTGCCGGGCATGACTTTCACTGTCGAGCCGGGTGTGTATCTGGAAGGGGTGGGGGGCGTGCGCATCGAGGACAATGTGGTGATCACCGCCGTCGGCGCGGAGACGCTCAGCACCTTGCCCCGTGCGCCTTTTGTGGTCCATGCCTGAGAGAAGAATCAGCGTAAATCAGCGTCCTATAGTTCTCTGGGGGTAAGTTGTGAGCAGAGACTGCGACAGCTCTCTTCTCACTGCTCTCTGGCGATGGATGAACCTTTGGGAGCTGTAGCTTTTGCCCCACCCCCTGCCCCCTCCCCAACGGCGTTTGCGCCGTGGGGGAGGGGAGAAAAAATAAGGGGGTTTTGCAGGCGGGCTACGCCCGCCTGCAAAACCCCGCAAAAAAAGTTCCCCTCTTATTCGTGAAATTCGGGTTCATTCGGGGCTATTTTCGAAGGAGGTACCTCATGGTGCAATCGAATACGGGCAATCAACCGCCTGGCTTCACGCCGTTAGCACCGCGGAATGTTCAGGAAACGGGCTTGAATATCGGTTTCCTGACTGACCTGGCGTTGAAAGTGCTTTATTTCGAGAGCTATCTCTCTGGCCGGGATCTGGCGACGCGCATGGCGCTGCCTTTCGCGGGCGTGGTCAGTCAATGCCTGGAATTCCTCAAGCGCGAGCGCCTTTGTGAGGTGCGCGGGGCGACCGGCGGCACCAGCGGACTTTCGGAATCTACCTACGAGTACGTGCTGACCGCTCGCGGACGCGAGATGGCGCGGGACGCCCTTGAGCGCAGTCAGTATGCCGGCCTGGCTCCCGTGCCATTGGAGGTTTACAATCAGTCGGTGCGGCGCCAGGGCCTCAAGGAAATCACCGTGAACAAACGCCAGCTGCGGCAGGCACTGTCGCACCTCGTGATCAACGAAACGACCTTTGAGCAGATCGGCCCTGCCGTCAACTCCGGGCGTTCGATTTTCCTCTTCGGCGCGCCGGGCAACGGCAAAACCTCCATCGCGGAAGCCATCGGCTCCCTGCTGATGGAAGGTGATATTTTTATCCCCTTTGCCGTAGAAGTAGATGGGCAGGTGATCAAGGTCTTCGACAACGTCAACCATGTGCTGGCACCCCTGGATGCGGCGACGCAGCGCACCATTGACACCCGCTGGATCCGCATCCGGCGCCCTTTCATCGTGGTCGGTGGCGAGCTCACGTTGGAAGGGTTGGATCTGGTTTACGACGTGAACAACAAATATTACGAGTCGCCCTTCCAGATGCGTGCTAACGGCGGCATCCTGTTGATTGACGACTTCGGACGTCAACAGGTCCGCCCGCGCGATCTGCTGAACCGCTGGATCGTGCCGCTGGAGAAGCGCCTGGATTATCTGACCCTGCACACGGGCCGCAAAATCGAGATTCCTTTCGAGGTGCTGATTGTCTTCTCGACCAATCTCGCCCCCAAGGACCTGGTTGACGAGGCTTTTCTGCGCCGTATCCGCCACAAAATCGAGGTCGGCGATCCCGATTGGGACGGCTACCGCGAGATTCTCAAGCGCATTTGTCAGGCGCGGGGGATCGAGTGGAGCGACGCCGCGCTGGCGTACCTGATCAAGGAACATTATATCAAGCCGCATCGCGCTCCGCGCGCCTGTCATCCCCGTGACCTGATAGATCAGATCATTGACATTGCCCGCTATCTCAACGTGCCGCCCTCCCTCAGCCAGGAACTCCTGGATCGGGCCGCGGCGGCTTATTTTGTGGAGCTCTAAAATGGCGCAGTTTCCTTCAACCTGGCCTTCACAGCGTCCGTTGATCTTTGCCCACCGGGGCGCGAGTCACGCCGCGCCGCAGAACACCCTCGTGGCCTTTCGGAAAGCCCTGGAGATGGGCGCCGATGGCGTCGAGCTCGACGTGCATCTCAGCGCGGATGGCGTGCCGGTCGTCATCCACGATGAGCGGGTGGACACGACGACTAACGGCAGCGGCGCTGTCGCCGATCTCACGCTGGCGCAGCTGCAAGCGCTGGATGCCGGCGTGCGTTTCGACCCGGCCTTTGCCGGCGAGCGAATCCCGACGTTGGAAGAGGTGCTGACGACGTTTGGGCAGCGGCTGCTCATCAACATCGAGCTCAAGGCCTTTTTGCGGCGGGATGACGCGCTGGAGGCGGCAGTGGTGGCGCTGGTGCGGCGTCTGGGGCTGACGGAGCGGGTGTGGTTTTCGTCCTTCAAGCCTTATGCTCTGGCGCAGGCCCGCGCGCTCGCGCCCGAGATCCCCTGCGGGCTGTTGTATGACCCCTTGAGCTTCGGCGCGCGGCTGTTCGGGCCTATCACGCCGCATGAGGCATTGCATCCGCATCACGGGCTGCTCACCGAGGCGCGCATTCGGCGGGCGCATCGCCATGGATTGTGGGTCGTCACCTGGACGGTGGATGACGTGACGCGCGCGCGGATGCTGGCTGCCTGGGGAGTGGAGGGGCTCATCACCAACGAGCCGGATCGGCTGCTGGCGGCGCTGCGGTGAGGGCGCGAGCTATTCGCTGACGCGCCAGTAAGCGCCGCGTTGACTCAGCTCGGCTTCGGATAACGTCCCGCCGGCCCAGGCGGTGATGTCGGCGCCGGCGAGGCGAGCGATGTGACTGAGGCTGTGCGTTTGAGCGTGCGCTTGAAGCAGCAGGGTGACCTTGGGGGGCAGGGTGCAGCCGACTGCAGCGGCGCGTTGCAGGCTATCGAGGGCTTCCCACAACAGTTGAGCGCTCTCCTCCGGCGGTTCCGGCGTGGCGTAGAAAGCGGTGAGTTTCACGGTGAGGGCGTCTGTCTCCCAGGCGACTGCCGGCGAAAGATACGGCGGCAGGCTGGAAAGGACGATCTGCGCGCACGCCGGGACCTCAGCGACCGCTGGGGCTGCCGGAACGGCGGGGTTGAGAATGGTGTAGCCGAGTACGCCGATCACGCCGACGTCCAGAAGCACGAGCGCCAGCACTATGGGGGTGCGCCATTTCTTCATGGCGTGAAGTATAATACGGAAGGCAGAGAGTAAAAGTCCGGTTTTGAGGAGATGTCATGTCGCCTCCATCGGGCAGCCAGGAGCCACGGCGCAACCTGGGAATCTACAGCGGCTTGCTGAGCTCGTTCCTGCTCGGCTGGGCCCCCATCTTGGGGAAGCTGGCCTATCGCCAGGGCATCACCCCACTGACGCTGGCGGCGCTGCGCACGCTGGTCGCTGCGGTGTTCCTGATGATCGTCTACTTCATCTTCTGGCGACGCTTCTTCCTTATCCCCTGGCGGATGTTGGTGTACTGCCTGATCATTGGCGCCATCAATGGGGTGGGGTCGCTTTTCTACTACAGCGGACTGGGTCGGCTGGACGCCTCGCGCGCTTCCCTGCTCAGCTCGCTGTATGCGGTGTGGGTAGCGATCTTCCTTGCCGCGTCGGGACAGGCGCTCACGCGCCTCACGGTGTTTCGACTTGCGGCCTCGCTGGTGGGGGCGGTGCTCGTACAATCCCCCTGGGCCGTGACCAATCCCTCGGATCATCTCGGCGCGATGTTGATGATCGCTTCGGCGGCGCTCAACGGTTGGTACATGGTGATGGGCCAGTGGGTCCTCGCGGATGTACCCTCGCGCTCGGCGACGCTCTACATCATCACCGGCATGGCGCTCACCGTGTCTGTGGCGCGCCTGTGGGGGAACGCGCCCCTCGAGCCGGTCAATGCCGCCGGCTGGCAGGCGATCCTTGCCTTGGGGCTGACGACGGCCCTGTCGCGATTGGCGACGTTCTTCAGCATGGAGCGCCTTGGCGGCGTGCAGACGGCAATTCTGAATCTCATGGAGATGGTCGTGAGTCTGGTGCTGGCGTTGGTGTTGCTGGGGGAGACGTTATCGCTGATGCAGTGGGCGGGCGCCGTGTTGCTGGTCGGCGGGACGTCGCTGGCGCGCCGCGATGTGCTGGGCGGCGCTGCGCCGCCACCGTCGTTCAATCCCATGGACGACGTTTGATCGTTTGAGGATCAGATGCGGAGGACACGGGAAACGCTTCCCGTGTCCTCTCTTTTTGGCGGGGATGGGCTGTTTAGGGCAGCATGCCCGGCGAGGGGGCGGCCCGTTCACGGAAGTCAACGGCGCAATTGTCGGTGTCCGCCGCTGCCGGATAGCGTTCCAGCGAGGAGCTCGAAGCCGTCACGCCGGGGTGGGGGAGGACGCCGGGATAGGTCGCCGTGCCCCAGATCACCACATCTACTGGCTGATTATCGGGGCCGATCAGGAGGATTTGATCGCCGGGGTTGGCCAGCGTCCAGTTGCCCGTGCCCCAGCCTGCCACACGTCCCATGTCCGGTTTGTCGGTGTCGTTGATGAGCTCGAAATCGGCCTTGGGGGTCTCGGCGCCACTGACGGCGATGACGAGCACCTGCTGCGGTTGGATGACCGCCCCCGCCGGGAATTGATACATCGCTTCGTAATCCGTCACGGCGACGGCATCGCCGAGTTTGTAGGCGCTCAGGTCAACCGGCAGCCCCGTGGGATTGTAGATTTCCACCCATTCGCGGTTGGTCTCGCCGGTGGCGTAGTAGACCTCGCTGATGAGCAGGTGCTGCGGCGGGAGGTAATTGTGGGTTACCAGCGGCAGGAAGAGGGGAGCGGAGCGATACCAGTCGTTGAGGAACATCGCTTCCAGGTAGGCGTAGGCGGCGTCGCTCTGCACCTGGAGCGCCATTTCGCGATTGGCTTTGTTGGAGCTCTCGCTGCCGTTGATCGAGCCGACGTGAATGTAGCCTCCCTCGTCATGGAGGTTGACCAGCACCATCTTGTTGTGGACGCCGTAGCCAGTAGGGTTCCCCATCACCACGCGGAGATCGAGCCCTTCGTTGTGCGACAGCTGGTTGATGGTCTCGACGGTCGCGTAGTTTTGCTCGAGGTCGTAGTATTCCTGGCCAAAGTCGCCGCTGTTGAGCAGGATGCGGACACGGGCGCCCCGGCGCGCGGCGTTCAGGTAGGCTTCCAGGCGCAGGTTGGGGCCGACAAGCGGCTCGCTCCCCCAGGCGGCATATTCGTAGAGCTGTTGCACGTAGACCGTGTCCCCGGCGCCGGCGCGGGCGACGAGCCCCAACAGCGCGTCTCGCTGCCGCAAGGCGGCTTCAGGGGCGGTGAAGGTCTCGAAGGCGAAAGTGCCCGTCACGAGCAGCGGCTCCGGCAGGAGCACCGTGTAGGTGGTGGCGTCCGCCGCATGAAGGCTTACGGGGCCTGTGGGCTTTCCATATTTTGAGTAGCTGCCAGTGTTCCAGCGAAGGACGTCCTGGTGATGGAGGGGGTCGCAGTCCGCAACGAAGACGGCGGACGCGCGGGCCACGACCGAGGGCGCATCGGTCGCTACGACGACGCCGCGCGAGCCAAAAGTGCCGTTGCTCTTGTCGTCGGAGGGGATACTGGCGTTCCCGAAGTTCTGAGAAGTGATCACGGCCCAGGTGTCATCTACGACGATGAATTTCGCGTGGATGAAATCATAACGGCTGAAGATGCGATCTGTCGTTTCGTGGATCAGAAAATAGCATCTGCCGCCGGCGGCTTCGAGCAGCTGACACGTGTAGAGTTCCCCCTGCCAGCGCGGATCGGCTTCGCCGAGGCCCACCGGTCCGCCCTCCAGCAACACGGTGACGCTGACGCCTGCCTGCGCTTTGGCGATCAGCAGATCGGTGAGATCGCCATGCAGCAGGGTGTACACCTCGAGGTTGATGCTTTCCTGCGCCAGCGCCAGAGTGCGGGAGATGACCTCGTAGCCGTTGTCGGGCGTCACGCCCACTATCAGCGTCGCTTCTTCGGTTGCCTGCGCGGGCCAGAAGAAGGGGCTGACGAAATCCCAGCCGGGATAGACGACCCGCCGTCCGTAGTTTACGTCGCCGGTGAACTGCATCCAATCGGCGAGGGTGTCGGTGTCGGTGAGGGGAGTGCCGGTGACCTCGTCAGGAATGCGATAGAAGATCTGTCCCTCGGCACGTCCCACGTTGTTCTGGTAGACCTGCAACGCCTCGTCGCTCCAGCCGGCCGCGGCGACATCGCCCTGCTTGCCGAAAACCAGCGTGTCCACGGCATGGTGCTCCGCGTCGCGCAGGATGACTTCATCGCCATTGTTGGCGAGGCCGTCGCTGAGCCAGGGGGAGAGGAGGTAGTCCGCGGCGAAACCAAATATCGCCTGGAATTTTGTGAGATCGCGGGTGAGCCACACCTGGCCATGGGCGGGAAGGGCCATAGTGGGCAGGGGCTTGCAGGCATAGTTGCTGCTCGCGATTTTACACAGCTCCCAACCGGAGAGTTGCGCGACGGCATCGCCCGCGTTGTACAACTGCACAGCCTCATCCGCATCGAGTGACGCGAGGCCGTCAAAGTGGACAGCGTTGATGAGAATGTGCGGCGGCGGGGGCGGTTCGACGCTCAAGGTAGTGGTCCAGGCAGCGGTGTTGTTGAGCAGCGCGCTCTCGGTGACGGAGGTGCGCGCGCTGAGGCGATTCACCAGGAGCGCCGGCGCGCCGACGGTGATGACGCCCGTCACCGTGAGCTGCTGGTGTGCGCCGGGGGCCAGGTCGCCCAGGACCCAGACGAGGCTCTGGCCGCTTTGTTGGGTTGGCGGAGGGCTTCCCGCGACGAAGCTGACGCCGGAGGGCAGGGTGTCGGTGAGGCGCGACGCCAACGCCTGCAGCTGGCCGTCATTGTAGAGGCTCAGGCTGTACTCCACCGTGTCTCCAATGGACGCCGTCGCCGGGCCGGTTTTGGTCGCCCGCAGATCTGCCGCTGGTGGAGGCGGCTCGACGTAAGCGGAGTTGCGCGCTTTGGGAGTGCCGTTGAGAGGAGCGCCGTTCGCATCCAGCCCGTTGCGGGTGATGCCGTCATTGCTGGCCCAGTTGGCGTCAGCATCAGCGACAAGGGGATCGCAGCGTTCCATGGTGGATTTGTTGGTATTATCGCCGGCGGGCCAGTCGCCGCCGTCACCGTTGGCGGTGTCTATCACCTGAGCGCTGCTGTCTCGGAGCGTGAGGCTTTCGCCGGCATTGATCAGGTCGCCGGTGTAGATTTGATCGGCGGTGATATCGCTGACGGTCGTATCATTGGTGCGCTCCAGCAAGAAAAATCCATGCGCCGGAATGCTGCCGCTGAGCGTGAGGTTGGGGCTGGCGTCGGCGCTTTTCAGCGTCCAGCCGGTGAGGTCAATGCCCTGGGCCGTGACGTTGTACAGCTCGATCCACTCGTCTGCTGTGTGGGCGGCCGTGCCCATCCACGCCACCTCGTTGATGACGACGTCGCCTGCTGCGAGGCGACGGGGCGCCTGCGCTTCCAGGCGGGGGGAAAAGGGGAGGGGCGTCAGCAGGAGTAACAGGGCAGCCATCAAGCCACTGATGCGGACATGACGCTGGAATGTCATGGCTGGGCCTCCTTAATAGAGATCAGAGATCAGAGAGCAGAGAGCAGAGAGAAAGCGAATAGGCGAAAAAGCGAGAAAGCGAATAGGCGAGTCACTCACGTTCACACGTTCACACGTTCGCACGTTCTCACGCCTGAAAGTCCTACAGCGCGGCGATGACCTCGGCCACGAGCCGGGAGAAATCCGGGCCGGTAAAGCTCTCCCACAACGGCAGGAATTCCTCGCGGCGCTGTTGCAGCTCCACCTGCCGCGCGGTGAGGTAGGCGGCCACGCCGGGCGCGACGACCGGCTCGAGGGGCAGGGTCGCGCTCGGAGGTGGGCCCCACGTGCCCCAAACCAGAAAATCGCGCAGCAGGGCGCTGGCGACGACGGCGTCTTGCAGCTCGCCCAGGTGATCCTGAAGCAGCTTCACCTGGGTGATGAGCGTTTTGGCGGCCGGGCCGAGCACCTCGGCGAAGTATTCCAGCGTGTAGCGCAGGCGTTTGCTGGCGATGCGCAGACGGTGGAGGCGCGTGAGGGGGACGTCGGCGCCGCGCACCCACGGATCGAAAGCGCGGACCGCCGCGACCCGTTCCATGATCAGGATGGGGGCGACTTCCCGCACGCGCTGCGGCAGTGCCTCGCCCCGCTCGTTGAACGGCGACGTCGGCGGCGTCCAGGGAAATTCCAGGTGCGCGGCGAAGCGCTCGCGGAAGCGCCGGTAGGCGCGGCTATCGAGGTAGGCGAGGAGCTGCTCGCGGGCCTGTTCGCGGGCCTGGCGCCAGACGGCGTACAGCGGTGTGAGATCGGGCCGATCGGCGGGATCCCGGCTCTGCAGGAAAGCTTCGGTTTTTTCCCAGAACACGTCCAGATCGCGGACTGCTCCCAGCCTATCACCGGTGCGACGCAGCCCTTTGAAGTAGGGCCGCAGCGTTTCGTTGTCGAGATACGCGGCGAAGACCTGCGCGGCAACCCGCATCCGCCGTGTGGCGACCCGCATCTCGTGCAGGGCCTCGTTGTCCTCGCCGAGACGGGTAGTGGGCTCGAGGTACAGCATCCGCTGGAAGTGGAAGAGGAAGGTCTTGCGGGCGGCTTCGACGAGCGGATCTTCGATGTTGATGCCGGGTGTGGCGGGCAGGCTGAGGGATTCGGGCGCGAGGACGTCTGTGGGCAAATGGAGCAGCTGTGCGAGCAGCTCGGTCGAATTCAGGGGCGGCGTTTGGAAGCGCACCGGCTGGTTGAAGAGGCGCCCCCACAGGTCGGCCTTGAGATTGGCGCGTTCGGCGTCGCTGCCGGCAACGGGGCCGGTGACGGTGATGACGATTTCGCCGTGCGACGGTTGGCCCGCTTTCAGGGAGGCGATCTGCGTGCTGCCGCTATGGCGGAAGTCCAGCCCGTCTGCCAACCGCAGTAACGCCGCTAAAACCAGCGCCCGGTGTTGCTGTTCCGGCGGCAGCGTGTTGAAGTTGCTGTGATCCAGCAGCTGTTGTAGCGTTTTGGACTTGAGGCGCTGGGAATGCAGGAGCGTTGCCAGCGCGGCCAGCTGCGCTTCGGCGGCGGTGAGCTGCGCCGGCGGCTGCGCCTCGAGGAGCCCGTAGCCGGCCGTGTCGTGCTGTTCCGGCGCGACGCTCAGGCCGCAATCATGCAGTAGCGCGATCTCGCGGAGCAGCGCGCGATCTTCGTCCGGCAAGCCGTGCCACGGCTGGAGCAGTTCAAAGAGCTTGTCGGCGAGGTCCGCCACGGCGTGCAGGTGAGCGACGTCCACGGCTTCGGCGGGCGTGCTGTTCGACGGCGGCGGTGCGCTGACGGTCCTGGCTGCCGGCCGCGCGGGGATTTCGTCCGCCGCGGCGGGAACTTCGACGGCGAGCGGCGCTGAAGTAGTCGCCGTCAGCACTTTTTCGGGGAAGATCCCCAGGCGTTTCTGGCGCCATTCTGCCAGCCAGTAGCGCACCCGTCGCTCGGACATGGCCACGCGCCCGGCCGTTTCCAGTTGTGTCACGCCCTCGTCGAGAAGGAGCACCGCTTGCGCGCGTCGCCCGTACATCGTGGGCTGTTGTGCGATGGCCGTGAGCTGGCGGCGCTCGGTAGGGGTCAGCCGCGTTTCCGGCAGTTCGGGCATCGTGAGGCCGAAGAAATCCAGGGCGCGCTGTAGTTTGGTCTCAGTGTCGGGCTGCAGCTGCCAGGCCTCCTGGAGGGTCTGCATGATGGCGGCGAGGTCCTGCTCCGTGCCGTCGGGCAGCAGCTCCGCTTCGAGCACGAAGAACTGTGTGCGGCGCTGTTCCCCGGTCAAAGTCACCGCGTCGAGGCTCATCAGGCAGACGGCGCGCTCCCCGGCCATCACCGTGCGTTCGTGTCGTAGCTGGTGCAGGTCGAAGAGCGGTTGCAGCGGCTGGTCGCCGATCACCTCCAGCAGCCGTTCGCGGATAGCGCTGGGGGGCCAGAGGGTGGGGGGCATCGGCTGGGGCAGGGTGACTTCCAGCTCCTCGCGGCGTTTGACCGGCCCGGCGCCTCCCGCCAGGGCTTTGAGCGTCATCATGCAGGCGTCGCCCTTTTCGCGTAGTCGCAGGGCATAGCCTGCCTGCCAGACGGCGCGATCCGCCGTGTCCAGGTAGGTGTCGTGAAGGGCGGCCGCGCCGCTTTCGCGGAGTTGAAAGGCGCCCAGCGTCTCCTGCGCCTGGAGCTGGTGGAACACCTGTTCCGAAGGGATCGCGTATTTGGCTTCGATTTCCATGCGCTTTTCTTTCCGCGGCCATCAAGCGTTGCCGCATTAATGAGATTATACCCTATCCCCCACGGGTGGACAAGTCGCGCCGGGTGGCCGTTGCATCGCCGTTTATCGAAGCTCGGAGTGCGCTGTTGAATTTGCGGTTTGTGGACTCTTATGCTATCATCAGCGTAGCCGGCTTTGACGGGCTGGATTGCCTATCTTCGGCGATAAGGGGCGCAGACGATGAAAGTCCTTGGCATTGACATTGGTGGCAGTGGCATCAAAGGGACCTCGGTGGAGACCAAGACGGGGACGTTGTTGGAAGAGCGTTATCGTCTGCCGACGCCGCAACCTTCTACACCCCCGGCGGTGGCTGAAGTCGTTGCTGTGGTGGCGCGCCATTTCCAATGGCAGGGGCCGATCGGATGTGGCTTCCCCGCTGTCGTGCAGCACGGGGTCACCATGACCGCCGCCAATGTGGACAAGGCCTGGATCGGCGCGGACGCGGCGCGGCTCTTTGCCGACGCTACTGGCTGCGAGGTCGTCGTGGTGAACGACGCGGACGCCGCCGGCATCGCGGAGATGAAATTCGGCGCGGGGAAGGGGCGCAAGGGCCTGGTGCTGATTGTCACCATCGGGACGGGGTTGGGCACGGCGCTGTTCATTGATGGGCGGCTGGTGCCGAACATGGAGCTGGGTCACATCGAACTGCATGGCGAGGATGCGGAAGTCTGGGCCTCCGATGCGGCGCGACAACGCAAAGACCTCAGCTGGGAAGCCTGGGCGCCCTATTTCAACGAATATCTGACCACGCTGGAGCGGCTCATCTGGCCCGATTTGATCATCATCGGCGGCGGCGCGAGCAAGAAATTCGCGCTGTTCGCTCCCGCGCTGACCGTCAAAGCGGAAGTGGTCCCCGCACGGTTGCGCAACGAGGCCGGCATAGTCGGCGCGGCGCTGGCGTTCCGCAAATTGTACGGCAAGTGAACGGGCCGTGTCGAAGCTCACCGATGCCGTGATCCTGATCTCGGCGCATGTCGAATGGCGCTGGGCGCGCGCGGCGTATCCCGCTGTGGAGATCCACGCTTCCCCTTATGGCGAATGGTTCCCGCTCACCCTCCCCGTCGGCGACAGGCCGCGCTCGTGCGTCTTTTTGCACGGCGGTTGGGGTAAGATCGCGGCTGCCGGCTCCACCCAATACGCGATTGATCGCTGGTCGCCGCGGTTGCTGGTCAACCTGGGCACCTGCGGCGGATTTGCGGGCGACATCACCCCGGGGACCGTGTTGCTGGTGACCCGCACCCTCGTTTATGACATTATCGAGCAGATGGGCGATCCCCTGGAGGCGCTGGCGCACTACAGCACGGAGTTGGACCTTTCGTGGCTGAAGGGCGAGCCGCCGCAGCCGGTGCGGCGCGAGAGGCTGCTCTCCGCCGATCGCGACCTGGTGAAGGAGGAAGTGCCCCGTCTGCGCGCGCAATTCGGCGCCGTGGCGGCAGATTGGGAATCGGGCGCGATCGCGTATGTGGCGGCGCACAATGGCGTGCGCTGTCTCATCCTGCGCGCGGTGACCGATGTGGTGGGGCCTGAGAGCGCCGAAGCGTACGATGGCACGTTGGAACTGTTCACGGAGCGCGCTTGCGGCGCGATGCAGCTGTTGCTCGCCGCCCTGCCGGAGTGGTTGGCGCTGGCGCTTTAATCCTCTCACAGAAGATAGAAAAGCGGACTCAACGGCGTGCTTTCCAGGACGGTGCGTTGGCCCTCGCCCTGGGCAAAACTCCACTTGATGAGCCTGATTTCCCCATCCGCAAGTTCGATGCCGGTGATGTCGCCGTCGGCGTAGCGACAGCAGCCCGTGTTGAAGTAGCACGGCCGTGTTTTGATGCTGTCATTGCAGGGCGGATCCTTGCGCGCGCGGATTTTGATGTCTTCTCGCAGGCGTGCCGCCTTTTCCGCGAAATCTGGAGGGCGCGCAGCGGGAGCCAGCTCCAGGAGGCGGTGCAGCTCCGCGACCAGCTTCTCCAGATGCGTGCGCGAGCTCCACACGGGGCGATGGGTGTGCCCGGCGATGAGGAGCAGCTTCTCGTGCCCGCTGGCCCATCGGTAGAGCATCGTGTCATGCCGCGCGCGGAGACAGGCGTCGGTGGCGGGAGTGGTCCGTCCCTGGCCAGTGAGGATTTGGAATAGCCGGTACACATTCCGCACGAGGAATTGTGAGAGCGGGGCGATCTTGTCGCCGTCCAGCGTCCCCTGATGGCCGTGCACCAGCAAAATCTCGCCGCCTGGCCGATTGGCGGTCCCCTCGACGGTGAAGAGCAGCCCTTCATGGAATTCGATGCCGGGGAAGAATGGCCCCAGGTATTTTTCCCGCTGATAGGCCGATTTCCACAGGGCGTCGTGATTGCCATGGACGCGCAGATAACGGGTGGGGTAGAACCGCGCTTCGCGTTCGAAGACGCGACGGTAGGCGGAGAGCACTGCTTCGGGACGCTCTTCCCACAGGTCCTCAGCGTCACCCATGACGATCAGCGTGAAATTCTGGTCCAGGTAATGGTCGAGCGCGGCGAGATACGTGGCCTCCGCCGCGATAAAGTCGTCGGCCTCATTGCGCGCGCCCTTGTGGTGGTCGGAGAAGATCACGTAGCGCTCCTGGGGAGTCAGAAGGCGGACACCGTGTTGCCGCTCCTGGCGCAGCACCTGGTCGAGTGCCTGATTGATCCAGCGCTGGAGCAGGGTCTGATGGGGGCCACGCGCGCCCTGCAGCGCCCGCACGAGTGCGACGCCGCCGCCGATCCCCAGACTCAGCAGCAGCGCACTCGCCGTCCCGCGTAGATACTGACGTTTCATCGTTTCTCCGTTTCCACGTGAACAGTCCGCATGTGGCCACGTTCGCGCGTGCTCACGTTTCTACAGTATATCTCCAATCCGCGTTTTGTCAGCTGCTGAATTGATGGTAAAATGATCCGTTGATTATGGCGAAGGAGACGTCACGTGCTGGCGCACGCTGTGCAAGAATGAAAATGTGAGCCGAGAGTGATGTGTAGTGAGTAGAGGCTGCGACGATTCACCGGTCAGGCTGGGGATTCCACCCCTGGCCTGACATGAGCCAACGGCGCTGAAGCACGTTGTTTGGGGACGTATCAGGTTCGAAATTCATTCCGGGGCGAGCGGCCTGAGTGCAGCCTGAAGTTCACGTTACCTTTGCCACGCGAGTGATTTTGAGATTCGCTGACTCGCTGACTGCTGACTCGCTGATCTCTATTTGCTGAGGAGTGGGGGCAATGGGGGAACAGAAACCTGTCTATGTGACGCCGCAGGGCTTGCAGGAGCTCAAAGTGGAGCTGGAGGAGCTGCTCACGGTACGTCGGCCGGCGTTGGCGAAGCGTCTGCATGCCGCGATCAAACAAGGGGACCTTTCGGAAAACGCGGATTATATTGCCGCGAAGGAAGAGCAGGGTTTTTTGGAAGGGCGCATTCTAGAGCTGCAAGCGGTGGTTCGCAACGCCGTGCTGATCGAGGCGACGGCTAACACCGATGGCTATGTGCGGCTCGGCTCGCACGTCACCGTGGTGGAAGACGGCGAGGACGCTCCCGAAACCTATCATCTTGTCGGGCCGACAGAGGCCGACCCGCGTGCGGGCAAGATTTCGCATGAATCGCCGTTGGGGGTGGCCTTGTTGGGACACAAAGTCGGCGATGTCGTGCAGGTGCGGGCGCCGGCGGGGACAATTCGCTTTCGCATCACGCATGTGGCTTGAAGGGCGAAGTCCCTCAGGCGGAGCGGGCGAGGCGATGGAGACAGCTCCTGCCTGAAATAGTCCGCTTCAGCGAACTTTGGTGATCAGTCTGGCGATTCTATCGCCAGACTTTTGTTTTCACTCCATTTCCTTGTTTTTCTCTATGTCTTCCGTTCTTTCTGTCGTCATTCTTGAAGGAATACCAACGGCCCGGCCAGAGAAGCGCCTCTGACCGGGCCGTAGATAGCTAAAAACAAGGAGACGTTACTCCTCGGTTCTCAGGCCTTATTGCCCTCCAACATTCCGCACGACAAGCGGTAAGTAGACAGTATGGGCTGCTCTTCCGACAGCAATGGCGTATTGCGATCCTTCGCCGCTCCACAGGCGTACTTGAATCTGCCACTGACCCAGCGGGATGTTTTTCATCACGATGCGGGTAGTGCCTGAATCATTCACTGTGCCATCAGGGGAGGTGAGCACCAGCGTGCCACCCGCCGAGGCAAAGACAGTTGTCCCGCTGCCACCACCGAAGTAGGTGAGGGGCGGGGTCAGATCGTTGCCGTTGGCTGCGTCGAAGGTCGCCTGGACTACTTGTGCGCCTTGACCCCGAACACTCTGTTCGGCCTCTATCTGCCTTTGTGAACGGGCTGGCGTGGTGTGGATGCTGGTGCGATGCCCGTTAGCGTCGCTGTAGCGGACGTAGGCATAGCTGCTGGAGGTCAGGTCCATCTCGCCAGAGAGATCAACACTGAAGTTCCCGGCGCTATCGGTCAAGACCGACTTATCTCTTAAACTGCCGCCTCCCTGGGAGTAAATTCTGACCAGCAACAGCGCATTGGCTGGCCCGCGGCCGGAGACGGTATCGGTGTTGATGTCCAAGGTCGCGCTCAGGTTAACCGCCGGAACGCTCATCGTGGGAGAGGACGTGACCTCAACGGTGTCGCCAGCCTTGATGTCCACTAGCTTGCCGTTGGCGTCGGTGAAGAAGGCGCTGAACCAGCCGTCCATTTTGGTCGAAGTGGTTGCTGTGGCGAGCGTGCTGCCGCCGCGTTTGAGGGTGAGGAGGGTGCTTGCATTAGGCGTGGCATACCCATCTACGATGTTGTTGACCGTGTTCACCTGCACCATGGGGGTGGAGAAGCTGATGTAAACCTGATTCCCTTCAGGGCTAGAGTAGGCGACTATTATCCAATCTCCGGCTCGCAGGTCACACTCACCGCTGAAATTGGCGGTGAAGGCGCCAGCGGCGCCGGTGGTGACGTCGCGCCAACAGTTGCCTGTCCATACATCTAGCTGAGCATTTGCCGGACCAGTACCGGTCACTCGATCATGAGAGGGGTCGGTCTCGGCGGTGAGGGGAACGACAGGGATGGTCACCGGCTGGCTGGCTTCGATGCGCACCGTGTCGTGGGGATGGATGATAAGGGGGTTGCCGGCGGCATCCAGGAAGCTGACCCAGAAATTACCGTTGGAAGTGCTGCTGGTGGTCGTCGCGACGGCCCGTTCTGCCCCGCTGCTGCTCAGTAACCGCACGGTGACAGGCACCCCCAGGCGGACATAACCGTCAACGGAGTTGCCGTGTTCGCGCACCCTGGCATAGGGCGCGGCCCAGGCCAGATAGGTGCAATGCCCGGCGCCGCTGTTGTGACGGACGTAACCGGTTGCCCCGGTCGAGAAGCCGAGATTGAAGGAGTAATGGCCGTCTGGTCCGATGGTGCCTGTCCCATCATAGAATGATCCTCCTCCATAACCGTACCGCCAGTAGAGGCTGGCATTGGCTGGTCCACTGCCGTAGAGGACCCGGCTATCGGTGTTGGCCTGCGCGGTGAGTGCGGTCACGGTCATGGAGACCGGATCGCTGGCCATCACTTCGATGACGTCCCCGCTTGCGATGGAGACATTGTCGCCGGCCTCATCGGTGAATGCGACGCTGAACCAACGAGTGGAGCTTGTCAACGCTGTGGCTGTGGCAATGGTGCTGCCCTCGCGCTGCAGGGCCACGGTAGCGGCAGTGTTACCCTTGCTGGCGTAGCCGGAAACGCAGTTTTCGCACACGTTAGAGCCGTTCCAGCGAGCGTAGATGACAGCGTTGCCGGTGGTGATGGTCCGGAACCGTGCATGGATCCAGTGCCCAGCGCCATTTTGATGGCGGATGTAGACGTAGTCGCCGGGGTTGATGCTACCGAATGTCGCTGTGAAGTTGCCGTTGCCATCGGTGTGCACCGTCTGCAAGTAGCCATTGACATAGAGGCCCAGGGCTTGGTTGACCAGCGACGTGACGCCAGTGACGGTGTCGGCGTCGGCATTTATTTCCACCTCGATGAGGGGCACGTCAATCGTCTCCTCTGGCGAGGCGCTGACGATGACCTGATCCCCGCCTTGAATGGCAGCCGGCAGCCCCAGGGCATTATAGAGATAGGTGCTGTAGTAACCATCCCAGGAATTGGCAACCAATTGTTGTGTGGCAAGGGTGGTAGCGCCGCGTTTAAGGGTGATGTTGACTATAGCGCGCTGTGTTGCGTAACCGCTGAGGTAGTTTTCGGCCTGATAGGCCGTGGCGCCACTGCTGCTGCCGCGCAGATAGATCACCGGCGCCACGGCGTAGAGCCAGGTCTCGTGGGAGTTCTGGTTGACATGCCGGACCTGTGCTTGTTGACCACGGGTAATATCCTGGACTCCGCTGGCATCGGCCTGCCATTTGCCTGCCGCATCGGTCATGATGGCTGCGTAGAAATTGCCCACGTTGACGCCCAGGAGGGTATTCGCCGGCCCGGTGCCTGCGAGGGTATCGGCGTCAGCGTTTACGTTCGCCGTCATCGCGGTAGCGGTCATCGTGACCACACGCCCGTTGCCGAAATCTGCAGCCAACGTGTCACCGCCCTCGATGATGGCCCGCTGACCGGTAGCATCGTAGAAATAGGCGGAGAAGGAGTTAGAGGAGTTAGACTGGGTGAGACTGCGCCCCTTGACGGTCGCGCCGCTGCTGAGGGTGAGGGTAACCGGGGCATTGGCCGCAACGCTGTAGCCCCAGGCGTAGTAGCTGTGGAGTTGTGCGTAGAGTTTGGGGCCGGCGTAAAACCGGATGTACACCGTGTGCCCGTCCTCGTTGCGGTGGCTCACCTCTATCTGATTGCCAGGCCGAATGTCGTAGATGCCTCTGAAATCCGCCTGGTAAACGCCGGCGGCGTCGGTGGCCACGCTCTGCCGCCCTGAACCCCAATTAACACTGACGCTCAGCAGCTCATTGCCCGGTCCCATCCCGGAGACGATGTCTGCGGTCACATCTGCCTGTCCCGTCAGCGGCACGATGGGCACGGTGATCGCGCTCCTATCCGCCGTCTCGACGATCACGTTGTCGCCCTCTTCGATGAGCACGGGGTTGCCGGCCAGGTCATAGAACTGGATTGAGAAGTAACCATCGGATCTGGCGGTGGCATAGGCGGTGGCCTTGACGGTGTCGCCGGACTTGAGGGTTACCGTGACTAAGGTCTCCACGCGGGTGACAACATACCCGGAGACGTCATTGCCGTCTTTATGCACCCTGATTTCGGCTGTCTCACGCGGAGCGACAAAGCGGGCGTAGACGCGGTTGTTGTTGGCGTCCACATAGCGCAGATGGCCTGCCTGTCCCGCGCCCCAATCGAGGGTTGTACTTCCTCCATCGGGATTGGCTTGATAGTAGAAGGGATTGGTGGCGGTGAATGCCCCCGTCGTCGTGACAGCGACGTGTTTACCGTAGTCCCAGTCGTAAGACGAGGTGGGCCACACAGCCAGGGTTTGAGTCAGCCCATAGGTGGTGGTGATGACCTCTGCATCGGTGACGCCGGTGACGCGATCGTTGACAGAATCAGAGACGACATCAAAGCTCGGGACTTCCACGACCGTAGTGGTCCCTCCGAAGGCCGCTTCCACCGTATCGCCGGCCTGGATATCTATCGGACTGCCGTAAATATCGGAGAGATAGACGGCGAAGGAAGAGCAGGCCCACACGTTGGGGTTCTGCGCTTTGAGCGCGCCGTGGCCGTCGCGGAGGGTGATGGCGCCATAGCCGCAGTAGTAATTGGGGACATAGCCGCTGACGTAGTTCTCCGCCCCATAGCCGTTGTTCCACCAGTCACCCCGCACGTAGACGAGGGGCTTTGTAACCTGAGGCGCCTGGAAGCGGGCGTAGACGCGGTTGTTGTTGGCGTCCACATAGCGCAGATGGCCTGCCTGTCCCGCGCCCCAATCGAGGGTTGTACTTCCTCCATCGGGATTGGCTTGATAGTAGAAGGGATTGGTGGCGGTGAATGCCCCCGTCGTCGTGACAGCGACGTGTTTACCGTAGTCCCAGTCGTAAGACGAGGTGGGCCACACAGCCAGGGTTTGAGTCAGCCCATAGGTGGTGGTGATGACCTCTGCATCGGTGACGCCGGTGACGCGATCGTTGACAGAATCAGAGACGACATCAAAGGTTGGCACCTCTGCGGTGGTCGTCACGCCGTCAGCGCTGACCTCCACCACATCGCTGCCCTGGATGTTTACCGGGTTGCCGTAGAGATCGTAGAGGTAAACGTAGTAATAACCGTCGTCATTGGCCATCCTGTAGGCTGTGACGATCACGGCCCCGCCGCGCTTCAGGTTGAGCGTGACCAGGATGTTGCCCTGCGCCGCATAGCCGCTGACATAATTCTCGTTGACGTAACTGCTGGAGCTTCCTCGTACATGGACAATGGGGGCATGGAAGTAGCGATGCACGGAATCGCCGTTTCCGGTGTAGTAGGAGATACGGCCATGGGCGCCGGGTGAGAAATCACCCACATTGTCGGCGGTGTAGTTGCCGTTGCTGTCGGTGGTGACCCATTGTACGGGCGATGGCCAGGGGCTGGAGACATCGACCATCAAGCCGGGCAACGTGATGTAGTTGGTGGCAGTCACCGCAATGTTGGCCGGCCCAACGCCAGTGACGGTGTTGGCTATAGGATCGGCCAGCGCGGTCAGCTCCACGACGGGCACGGTGATGACGGTTCCGTAGCTGGTGGCTATCTCGACGGTGTCGCCGGGCATGCTGCGAGCGGGATTGTTGTAGCTATCGTAGAAGTAACCGAAGAACCAGCCACCACTATAAGGATAAGCCTGCGTGACGAATTGCCCTTTGACCACGCCCGTGCCTGAGGTAAGGGTCCCCGTCACGCCAGCGCGTGGCATGCCGGCGTACCCCTCTATCCAACCGCTGTAGACCTGCACCTCAGGCGCGCGGTAGGATAAGCGGACCTGATTGCCCTGGGCATTGACGTAATTGAGATAGCCGTAAGTGTTGGGGGGACGCAGGCCAAGGGTGCCGGTGGTGGGGTTAGTGTAAGTAAAGACAGTGCTGTAGCGACCCGCAGCATCGGTAGCGAGGGGCTTGGAGACTGTTTCCCACCAAGGGCCGTCTCGATTGATGCCATGTGCTTCTATAGAGAGCGCGGGCGGGTTGGCAGGATTGACGCTGGAAATATTCGCCGGCGCCCGACCGGAGACGGTATTTGTGTTGCGGTCTACCAAGGCGGTCAGTTCTGGAATTTCCATGCTGAAGGGAGTCTCCCCCTCCTGCGCTACTTCCAGAACGTCGCCAGGCTCCAGCGGCACACCATACCCCATGCTATCCTGGAGGTAGACATAGGCGTAATAGTAGGAACCACTCCAATACCATTCGTAATTGGTATTATCAGGGTCGTTTTTGAGCGTCCCTGAACTGGTGGTGAGGGTGAAGACGGTGGTGGTGGTAGTGTAGCTCCGGGCGTATAGATGGCTGGAGTAAAGTTCCACCCTGAGGGTAGGCGTAGTGATAGCAAGGGTCTGCAGCTCTGCCGTCGTCAGGGGCGTTGGCGCGCCTCTTGTGGCCCGCGTCTCCTCGATAGCCAGTTGCACTGCCTGTTCGCTATAGGGGGCAAGCGAGATCACTTCAGGTTGCTGGCGCAGGGCGCTTAGATCGCCAGCGCCCCTTACCTGGAAAGCGTAGGCCTCGGGCAGCCATCTGTAGTTCTGCACCTCGTGGGTCTCTTTCAGCCATTCCAGATATGCTGTCAGAGCGTATTGGGCTTCACTATCAGCCCCCTCCTCCCCCGAAACCGTCAGGCGCACCAGATAATCCACGCCAACAGGCGACATTTCTGGCGGAGGGGCAACTGGTTGTTCGGGTGAGCGCGCCTGTGCCTCTGATTCAAGCTGACGTCGCGTTTCCTGCACCGCCGCATCCAAATGGCGCTGGAATGCGACGTTGCCCGTCTCTATTGCCATCGCCATCAAGGGTGGTGCCGAAAGATCGCCCAGAGGTTCAAGTTGCGCTGCAACTTCAGCGTGTGCGGTGATGCGGAAGGCATTTGCTTCTGGCAGGAGGGTGTAATCTTCTACCCATCCACGCTCCTGCATGGCCTTTAACACCCCTTCCACCTCGGTCCACTGACGATACAACGCCGCATGGTAGTGGCCGGGAACGTCGGCCGGCGGTGTGTTTGAGGGTATGTCTACTTCCGGCATGCCCAGTTGCAGCAGATACCGTTGAGGCTCAACTTCTTGCATGACCGGGTCCGGCGATGCCACTGGCATGAATGCTGCGGTGATCCCTGAGGTCGGCATCAAGAGCATCACAATCAACAGCAAGGACAAGATCTTGGCCTTCATATGGGAATCCTCCTTTAAGGTAATAGTAAGTTTGGATTACTTCATACGTGGTGGGCAACTCTTTTTGGCTATCTATCAGCGCCTCCTTTCTGATCACGTCTTAAAGTGTGAGGCCTTTTGGATCGGCGGCGGTCAACGCTCACCGACGGTGGGGTAAGGTGTTTCACCAGCACGTTGTTTTGGCATGGTTACGACCTCAATGATCCTGCACCGAGATCACCACCTTCGAACCGCCGCCCGACACCCACACCCATGTGCTGGTGGATGGTTGGTATCTGGCGAAACGGCTCTGGCGTGCTGCCCGGCAGCGGGGCTGGGATGTCTCGGGCGGATTGAAGGCCAACCGGGTCATGCGGCTGATCGCTCCCGATGGCACCCGCGAGTGGTTGGCGGTGCGTGACTATGCCGCCCGCTTGACGGCGG
>Ga0209201_1000965_pt1 | contig 36073 bp, 26 predicted proteins | sample AD_UKC055_MetaG_FD_184411 | JGI IMG/M metagenome (GOLD analysis project Ga0209201, IMG submission 184411) | Active sludge microbial communities of municipal wastewater-treating anaerobic digesters from USA - AD_UKC055_MetaG (SPAdes) (version 2) | ecosystem: Engineered > Bioreactor > Anaerobic >... | reverse complement strand
CTGCGTGCCGAAATGTACCGCGCCTTCAGCGCTGGAAGTTTGGAGGGGGCATGATCCTGGCCCTTCAGGCCAGGCTGGTATGTTTCGCGCTGTTGGCGCGGGGATGCGAAACCATGGCAATTGGGGAACGGCGCCGAGACGATGCCCGGCGATCCCGGGGAAAGCGTATCGCAGGAGAACCGGGCCGAGATCCTGGCCCTTCAGGCCAGGCTAGTATGTTTCGCGCCGTTGGCGCGGGGATACAAGACCATACCAATTGGGGAACGGGGCCGAGCTGGCGCTCGGCGATCCCAGGGAGAACGTATCGCAGGGGGAATCGGGCCGAGATCCTGGCCCTTCAGGCCAGGCTGGTATGTTTCGCGCCGTTGGCGCGGGGATGCAAGACCATGGCAATTGGGGAACGGCGCCGAGACGATGCCCGGCGATCCCGGGGAGAGCGTGCCCCATAAGCGAGGGCGCCTCTTTGCGATAAACAATACAGGCAGGGGCTTAAAGGGCAAAGGGGGAGCAAGGAACTCCGAGGGCGAGGGCGTCCAGTGGCGTCAGGAACGGCGGGGGACGCTGCGGGAGAGAGGTTTGGGAGGCCGCAACGGCGGCACCGTGTAGATTCCCTCGGGTTGCAACCTGCATAATGGTGGTTCCCTGGCAGCATAGACGTTTTCCGAGTGAGACCGAATTTCATGAGAGCCACGTATATACGCTGGGTACTGGTGATAGCAGCATGCGCTGTCGTGGTGGCCCTGTTGTGGCCGTCCGAGGCGGGGTCGCCGGACGAAAAGGCTGCGCTTGAGGAAGGGCGTGTCATCATCACCTACTGGGACCGCCACACCGGGCATGAATTTGACGAACGTAAGGCGTTGATTGATGAGTTTAATGCCGTTCAGGATGAAGTCTACGTGCGGGCGCTCCCCGTGGGCTTCACAATGGAGAAACTGCTGACTTCTATCGCGGGGAGAACCCCTCCGGACATTCTGAGCACGGAAGGGTCGATCCTGACGGCTTTGGCGCCCCAACATTGCGTGATGCCCCTGGACGGCTTCATCAAAGAGTCCGAATCGATCAATCCGGATGACTTCTTTCCCCATATGTGGCGCGCGGTAACGTTTAACGGGCATACGTGGGGGATTCCTATCACCACGGACAGCATCTGCCTGTTGTGGAACAAGAGGGCGTTCCGGAAGGCGGGCCTTGACCCCGAACGGCCTCCGCGCACAATGGCGGAGCTAATCGAGTATGCGAGCAAACTGACGGTTCGCGATGCGGCGGGTTTGAAGCAGATCGGCTTTCTGCCCTGGCTGCCGTGGGATCACACGCACATGTGGGGCAGCCTGTTTGGGGGAAAATGGTTTGATGACGCCTCGGGGCGTTTTGTCTGCGGCGAGGACACGAACATCATCGCGATGTTCAAGTGGATGCAGAGTTTCTCGATCGACCCGAATGCAGAGAAGCAGCTTCCCTATGCGCTGAACCCGGAGATGGTAGCGGCGTTCAGGACGGGGTTCGGCGCGTATATGAGCGCGAACAACCCGTTTTATTCGGGGAAGGTTGCCATGACACAGGAGGGTGAATGGCAGGCTTCGTTTATCCCGCGGTACGCCCCGGAACTGGACTGGGGGGTTGCTCCTCTGCCGCAGCCTGAAGGCGCGCCGCCGCGCAGCTATTCGCCTACGTGCGTGCTCGACATGATTCCCGCGGGAGCGCCGCATCCCGAGGCGGCCTGGAAATACATCGAGTGGTTCAACAGTCCGCGTCCCGGCGGCCGCCCGTCGCCCGCAAGCGACTACAACCGCGCGATCAGCAATATCCCGTGCCGCCGTTCTGAAGCCACGCACGAGCGGTTCATGGGCGATCCTGTGTTTTCGGTATTCGTCAAAGAAGTGCTGACGAAGGAGACGCCCGTGATTCCGGTGACGCCGGTGGCACAGTATTTCGTCGATGAAGTGGAACGCGAGCGCGAACTGGTGGTGTTGCGCGAGAAGACGCCCGAACAGGCGGCTCGCGATACCGAGAACAACTGCAATGCGGAGCTGGACCGGATTCTTGCCATTATGAAACGGGACCAATCATGACGCGGATGGAGCGAAGGAACCTGCGCAACGGAATTCTCTTTGCTCTTCCGTACCTCATCGGCGGCTCGATATTCATGGTTTACCCGCTGGTGATGAGCGTGTATTACAGCCTGTGCCATTACAACATCATCACCCCGCCAACGCTTGCGGGGCTGGCCAATTACCGGGCCCTGTTTTTCCGCGACGAAGTTTTCTGGAAATCCGTGTACAACACACTGTATTTCACGGCGTTCTCGGTGCCGCTCAGTCTTATTCTCGCCGTGGGCCTTGCCGTGTTGCTGAACCAGGCCGTAAAAGGGCAGTCGGTCTTTCGCACGGTCTTTTTTTTGCCGACCATCGTGCCGATTGTGGCGTCGGCGGTGTTGTGGCTGTGGGTTCTCAACCCCGAAAGCGGGCTTATCAACGGCATGCTGCGGGAGTTTTTCAATGTTGAGGGTCCGGGATGGATTGCGGATATCCGGTGGTCGAAGCCTTCGCTGATACTCATGAGCCTATGGTCGGTGGGCGGCCCGATGGTGATTTTCCTGGCGGGATTGGCCGACGTGCCGGCGGTGTTGTATGAAGCGGCCGACATCGACGGCGCGGGACCCTGGCAGAAGTTCCGCAACGTGACGCTTCCCATGTTGACGCCGACGATTCTTTTCAATCTGGTGATGGGGCTGATCGGAGCGTTTCAGTACTTCACGCAGGTGTATGTAATGACCGCGGGAAAAGGCACCCCCGCCGACAGCACGATGTTCTACGCCTTGTACCTCTACCGGAATTCGTTTGTCTATCTGAAAATGGGCTACGCATCGGCCATGGCTTTGCTGCTTTTTCTGGTTATCCTGGCGGCCACGGTCGGGGTGCTGATCTCGTCCAAGCGCTGGGTGCATTACCATGGCGAGTAAGGCGGTCAACAAGATCTTGGTTTACGCCGTGTTGCTGGTATTGTCCGCGGTGTTCATCTCCCCATTTCTGTGGATGCTCTCGACGTCGTTGAAACACGAGTCGCGCATTTTCCCAAAGCCCGGCGAACCGCCCCAGTGGATTCCGACGACCGCCCGCGTCGATGCGGAGGGCCGCCCGCTTGTGGTGTACCAAGGCAAGACGGGTGTCGACATGGGCCGTGACAAGCTGGGGCGTCACATACTCCAATTGGGGGATGAGCAGGTGACCGCGTGGGCTGAGGATTTCGAGGTTCAACAGCGTGCGGGCCTGCATTGGCAGAACTACGCGGACGCGTTTCACAGGATGGCGTTCTGGCGGAACTTGCGCAACACGCTTTTCGTTTGCGTGACGGTGGTGCTGGGCACGCTGGTCTCGTGTTCGCTGGTGGCATACAGTTTCGCGCGTATTCCGTGGCGTGGGCGCGAGATCGTGTTTGTGCTCGTCCTGGCCACGATGATGTTGCCCTACCAGGTCACGCTGATTCCGTTGTTTGCGATGTACCGCCAGCTCGGATGGGTGGGTACGTTCAAGCCGCTCGTCATCCCCGCATTCTTCGGCACGCCGTTCTATATTTTCTTGCTCCGCCAGTTTTTCCTGGGCGTTCCTCAGGATTTGAGCGCATCGGCCCGTATTGACGGATGCAGCGAGTTCGGGATCTACCTTTTCATCATCCTGCCGCTGTCAAAACCCGCGCTTGCCACTACGGCGCTGTTCACGTTTCTGTTTCAGTGGGCGGACTTTCTGAATCCTCTGGTGTATCTTCAGGATGACCGCCAGTACACGCTTGCCATCGCGCTGCAGCAGTTTCAGAGCCAACATGAGAACGCATGGGGGCCGCTGATGGCCATGTCGAGCGTGATCACCATTCCCATCATTATTCTTTTCTTTTTGACGCAGCGCACGTTCATCCAGGGGATTACCCTGACGGGTCTCAAGGGCTGACACGTGCCGGAGAACGCCAATGAGCGAGCTCGAATTGATCGAGGAGGCTTTTGATGCACTTATTCCGTATGTGCGCGAACGCCATGAAGACAGGGAGTATCTGGACATTTCATCAAAGAGTCACGCAAACGATTTGGTGACGGAGGTGGATATCGAGGTGCAGCGCCAGCTCGTGTCCCTGATTCAGGAAGCTTTTCCTGACGATGTTGTGGTGGGGGAAGAGGGGAGGTATGCGCGGTACCCGGGCGATCCCTGTGCCCGGGCATGGCTCATCGATCCAATCGACGGCACCCAGAACTTCGTGCGTTCGCTCTTGCCAGAGTTCGGGATATCGATAGCATTCTCGCGCGGCGGCTTGCCGGTGGCGGGAGGAGTCGCCTTCCCGGTTACAGGCGATGTGTTCCTGGCGGAGCGGGGATCGGGGGCGCGGCGCAATGGCAGCCCCATTCATGTCTCCAACGTGCATTCTTTGTCTGTTGCGCGTGTCGAGATCGATTTTGGAGGACCGCCTGCGCGCCGGCCGACGCTGGACCGCGCACGGGAGATCCTGCTCAATGCCGGGCAGTTTCGGTGCCATTGCGCGGCTGTTCTTGGGCTATGCTCGGTCGCGACCGGCGACGGGGATGGATACGTGCACGTGTCGTTGCGTCCGTGGGATTACGCAGCGGGTCTTCTGCTGGCGGAGGAAGCGGGCGGCACATCGTCCGATCTGAGCGGCCATCCTTTACAGTTGTTTGGCCAGAATGACGGAGTTCTCGTTTCCAATGGCCATATTCACGAGGAATTGCTCGCGTATGTGACGCACGTGCAGTAAAGACTTGCTTTGACAACCGCATCGCGGCCCTCGCAAAATGGCTGTGATTGGGGTACTTGGAGGGCGTCGGCCCTGGGGCATGCTGACAATGGGGAAGGCGTTTGTTGCCATTCTCTTCGGTGTGGCGCTTTTCATGGGCGCATCCGTTTATGTTTTTCACCGGTCTCCCAACCTGAGCTGGCCGGACGCCGTGTATTTCACTGTAACCACCATGACCACTGTGGGTTATGGGGACATCAGCTGTTCGGAGGCGCCCCTGTTCGTCAAAGTATTCGGCATGGGGACGATGATTGGCGGATCGAAAACGGGTTGCGGACAAGGTATACTCTAGTTCCCTTCATGCCGAACCGCTGAATAGAAAGGACTACGCTTGAAAAGAGCTCTGCAATTGGGGGCCGGCAATATTGGCCGGGGGTTTCTTGGGCAACTTTACTACGAATCGGGGTACGCGGCGACATTCGTGGACGTGCTCGACGACGTGGTGCAGGCGCTGAACAAGCGCGGGGAGTACCCGTTACGGATCGTCGACGAAGAGCCGCAGACGTTGTGCATCCGGAATGTCTCGGCGTTGCATGCGGGTGATGTCGATGCCGTGGCGCGGGCAATTGGGGAGGCGGATCTGGCGGCAACGGCTGTGGGGGTCAATGTGCTGCCCAAAGTGGCGCCAACGATTGCGCGCGGCATCGAGAAACGGTTCGCGAACCCCTCGGCGCGGCCCTTGAACTTCATCGTGTGCGAAAATCTCATTGGGGCGGGGCCGTTTCTGCGGGAAAAGGTAAGAGAGCACCTTGAGCCGAGGTTCCATGCGGTTCTGGATGAGAAAGTCGGTTTCGTTGAGGCCAGCATTGGCCGCATGGTGCCGATCATGACGGAGAAGGAGCGCGCGGAGGATCCGCTGCTGATCTGCGTGGAAGCCTACTGTGAACTCCCGGTGGACAAAGAAGCCTTCAAAGGCCCTATCCCGAAACTCAACAACCTCCTGCCCAAGGCCAACTTCGGGGCCTATGTTGAGCGCAAACTGTTCGTGCACAACTTGAGCCATGCGACCGCGGCGTACCTTGGCTACCTCCGCGGTCATGAATACATCTGGCAGGCTATGGAAGACGGGAGGGTGCTTGCTGGCATGAAGGCTGCGACAGCCGAGTCCTGTGAAAGCCTGGCGCGGAAATGGGGAATGGACAAAGCGGATCTGGAGGCGCATGCAGCGGATCTTGCCAGACGGTACCGCAACAAAGCCCTGGGCGACCAGGTTCGGCGGATTGCCGCGGATCCGATCCGGAAGCTGGGTCCGAAGGACCGGCTCATCGGGGCCGGCCTCATGTGTCTGGAGCAAGGTATTGTGCCTGAACACATTGCATTTGCAGCGGCCGCAGCAATCCGGTACGATCATCCTGCTGACGGTGCGGCAGGGCGTCTTCAATCCACTCGGGCACGCGGTGGCGTTGAGGCGGTGCTGCAGGAAATATGCGGTCTGAACCCCGGCTCGGAACTGGCCCGGCTGATTCTGGAAGCCGGGGCGCGTCTCCGGCAAGAGGGTTGGATTGAACAGGATAAGTGATGCAAGAGATTAAACTTCCACAATTAGGGCAGTCGGTTGAAGAGGCGTCCATCGTTGAGTGGCGTAAACAAGAGGGCGAGCCGGTCAAGGCCGGGGAGGTCCTCTTCTCGGTCCAGACCGACAAGGCTGAAATCGAGTGTGAATCCACGGCCGCGGGCATTTTGCGGAAGATCCTGGTCGAGCCAGGTATCGAGGTGCCCGTTATGACCGTTGTCGCCTTGGTCGGCGACGTGAAGGAGGCCCTGCCCGACCTGTCCAAGTATGGCGTGGCAGCCCGGGGGGCAGCGAAGCCTTCCGAGACGGCCGCCCCGAAAGCAGGCGCCGCGCGTCAAGAGTCCAGGGCGTCTATGGAGACGGAGATGGCGCCCACAGCGGCTCCTGCCGGCCGTACGCCCGTATCTCCCCGCGCGCGCAAGCGGGCCGAACAGCTTAAGGTTGACCCGGCCTTCGCGCGAGGGACAGGCGCGGGCGGGCGCGTGATGGAGGCGGACGTCGAGGCCTACGCATCACAAATAGCAATCACGCCTACGGCGCGGAAAATGGCATTAGAGCATGGCTTAGACCTTGCCCGGATCGAAGGCACAGGACCCGGCGGCAAGGTTACGAAGGACGACGTGGAGCGGGCTCTCGTCGCGCCTCGTGTTGCCGCGGCGCCGGCGGGTTTGGCCATGGTTTCGGGGAAGGTTCAGCGGGTGCCCCTCTCCCCCATGCGACGCATTATCGCGGAGCGGATGGCGGCGAGCAAGTACAGCGCCCCGCACTACTACATGACCGTCGAGGTTGATATGGCCGCATCAATGGCCTTCCGCCGCTCGTGCTCGGAATTCAAGGCGTCCTTCAACGATTTGGTGCTTCGCGCGGTAGCGCTCGCTATTCAGCAGCATCCTCAGGTTAATGCGCGCTGGGCGGGTGATGCCATCGAACTGGCAGGCGATATCAACCTCGGATTCGCGGTGGCGTTGCCGGCGGGCCTGATCGTGCCGGTGGTGCGCCAGGCACAGAACAAGACGCTCAAAGACATCAACCGGGTCTGTGGGGAACTCGCCGAGAAAGCCCGCACCGGGAAGTTGCTGCCCGATGATTACTCGGGGAATACGTTTACGGTGTCGAATCTCGGTGCGTTCGGCGTGGACCATTTCACGGCTATCATCAACCAGCCGGACAGCGCGATTCTGGCGGTCGGCCAAATCAAGGAACGGCCCGTGGTAATTGACGGCGGCATCCACGTGCGGCCAATCATGAAGATGACCCTGTCGAGCGATCACCGGGTAATAGACGGCGCGGTGGCTGCCCAGTTCATGAAGACCCTCAAAGGCATTCTGGAAGACGCGAACTTTTAAGAAGGAATATCAGGAATGATCGCATGTGATGTGGCGGTGCTTGGCGCCGGTCCTGGTGGATATGTGGCTGCAATCCGCGCCGCGCAACGGGGCGCGAAGACCGTTGTCGTGGAGCGCAACCAGTTGGGGGGGGTGTGTTTGAATTGGGGATGCATTCCCACCAAGACGCTCATCCACACTGCTGAGCTCTACCGGAAACTGCGTGATGCGGAACGCTTCGGACTGAAGGTCAAAGGCGTTTCCGTGGACATGAAAGGCCTGCTCAAGCATAAAGACGATGTCATCAAGACCAACCAAGACGGCATCAAGGGGTTGTTCAAGGCTTACGGGATCGAGGTGGTCAAGGGCAAGGGCGTGGTGACAAAGCCCGGGGTCGTGAGGGTGGGGAAGGAAGAGATTTGCGCCAAGGCGGTTATTGTGGCGACGGGTAGTTCTCCGGCGCGTATCCCCGGGCTGGAAACAGACGGCGAACGCATCATTGGAAGCACCGAGGCACTGGACCTGGCTGAAATTCCGAAACGGGCCACGGTGATTGGAGCGGGTGCGGTGGGCGCAGAGTTCGCCTGTATCTGGAACGCCTTGGGTTCCGAGGTCACCCTGGTCGAGATGATGCCGGCCGTGCTTCCTCTCGAGGACGAGGAATTGACCAAGCGGCTGGGCGCGCTGTTTGCGAAGCGCGGCATTAACGTACTGACGGGGACGACCGTAAAATCAATGTCGCGCAAGGGGGACACTGTTACGCTGAAGCTTTCGGGCGCAAAAGAGGATTCAATAAAGGCAGATTACGTCTTGGTAGGGATTGGTGTCCGCTACAACTCATCGGCGGTCACCGATGTACCCTCGCTGGGAATCAAGGTTACCGAGAAGGGCGCCATCGTGGTGGACAGACGCATGGAGACGAACATCCCGGGCATTTTCGCCATTGGCGACGTTACGGGCAAGACCATGCTGGCCCATGGCGCGTCGGCAGAAGCCATCGTCGCCGCTGAAAACGCTACGGGCGGCAACCGCGTGATGGATTACCGTGTTGTGCCGGCCTGCACCTTCACCTATCCGGAAGTAGCGCGCGTGGGGCTCACCGAGAAGGAGGCCGTCGCAACGGGTGCATCAGTCAAGGTTGGCCGGTTCAGCTACAGGGCCAGCGGCCGCGCCCACGCCATCGGTGAAACCGAGGGTATGGTGAAAGTCGTGGGTGACGCGGCGACGGGCGAGGTACTGGGCATTCACATCATGGGGGCCGAAGCGGGCGAGCTGATTGCATCGGCTGCCATGGCCATGCAGCTGGAGGCAACGGTTGACGAGGTGGCTGACACAATACACACGCATCCCACACTGTCTGAGACGATCAAGGAGGCGGCGGAGGATTTTCTCGGCCTGGGCATTCACACGCCACCCAAGAAACCAAAACGCGGGTAAATCTGGGAGGAACTCGTGAGACCCTGGATGCGGAGTACGCTGGAGCATCTTGTTTGTCTCGGCCTGATCGCGGCAGGAGCTTTCGCGGCGCTGTATCCCGTTGTGTTGCAGGGGCGGGTGCCCATTCCGGTGGCCGGCACGCTGTTTACGCCGCCGTGGGAGGAGGCACGGCCTTCCGGCCTGGAACCAACAGGACAGCCTTCCCAGGCTGCGGCCAGACAGTATTACCCGTGGTACGCGTTCCTGAGCGATGCGGCCGAGCGGAATGATTCCCTTCTGTGGGATCCTGTCGAGGGCTGCGGCATACCGTTTTTTGCGTCATGGCGCTCGCGTTGTTTGTCACCTTTCAGTCTGCCCTTTTACTTTTTTGATGTGAAGACGGGGCTCAGACTCTCGGCATTTCTGAAGGTTTTCGTGGCGGGCCTTTGCGGTTTGGTAGCGGGCCGGCGGCTGGGGTTTGTGCCGTCGTTATCGTTGTTTATCGCGTTATCGTTTCAGCTGAGCGCGATATTCTTTTATTGGCTCGCTTCGCCGCTGTCCGACACCTTGCCGTGGCTTCCGTTACTGCTTATTTTCGTTGACCGCCTTGCGCTGGGGCGCATCCAATACTGGCCGTGCGGAGCGCTGGTGCTGGCGGCAATGCTTCTGGGAGGCGAGCCGGAAGCCCTCGGCGGCCTCCTTATCGTGACCATGATCTTCATCATTGCGCGCAACCTCCTGGGCCAACGGGGAGGGACCCAGCTTTTTTCGAGTATCAGCACATACGTTATTGCGGTGGTGGTTGCGGCGGCCCTGTGCGGCGTCCAAGTGCTGCCTTTCTATGAACTGGTGCGAGAAAGCGCCAGCCTGGGAAATCTCGAACCTGCCGCCGACCTCAAACTGACCCACGTGGCGGGGTTGTTCCTGCCGCATCTTTTTGGGAGAACGCCGTACAGTCTCGCAAGCGAGGAGTTGTGCGCGGAGGCGCGCGTGGCGCTTCTCCTCCATGTGGGGATTATCCAGCTGTCTCTGATTCCGCTGTGGTTTGCGCTGAGACGCTATTCGACGCCCCCGCAACGTCATCGCATTGAAGCATTGCTGATTGCCTCGGCAGGCGCCGTTTTTCTGTCCGTCCTGGGCTGGACCTTGCTTGCAGACGTGTTCCCCTTCAGGCGCCTGCGTCCGGAGCACCTCCTTGCGGCGGGACCGCTGCTGGCTGCGGTTATCGCGGCCGCCGCCGCCGAGGAATGGGTTTCCCTCGATGCGGAAGCGTGCAAGCATACATTGAAACGTTTGGCGATGATATTGCCCGTGGTATTCGTGGGCGCGGCGATTATCGGCGCGCTGGGATGGCAGAGCGCCAAGTCGGAGCAGCTGCACCTCGCGGGACAGGCTTTGATCCCAGCCATCTCTTTCCTGTTGGTTGCCTTACTGATACTGGTCACGCTGCTTAAGCCTTCGCAACGCCTTATAGGCTATTCCCTATGCGTGTTGACGATCCTGCAGTCCATGGCAGTTTTCCACCCGGGAAACACCTACCCGGCATTTATGCCCCCCGAAACGGTTTTCCCGAGCACGGACTTCGTCGCGGCCCTCAAGGAGAGCGGGTTGCGGGCGGGAGGCAGCTTGCATCTCAAGGACTGGCCCTTGACAGGGAATCTGATATCTCAAACATACGCGCCCAGCGGGGTGGTTTTGAAACGGCATCGCGCATTTTTCGAGGCTTCCGAGCGGGACCCGCTTTTGCTCCGGCGCACAGGCGCAGGGAGTCTTGTTCTGGCCAAGGAAGACATTCAAGGGGTTTTTGCGCCGGTGCGGCCCTTATTGCGTCTCAGCCATGTGCTGCCTTCGGGCGCCGGCATCTTCGAGGATCTTGAGGCCAAGCCACGCGCGTGGCTGGCCTTCGACTGGCGTCCGGTCGAGACGTTTAATCCGGAACAACTTGATGGGAAGCTTCCGCCGCTGGTGGAAGGGCCTGTTCCTCCCGCGGTTGAAGGGTCGGATGCAGCCACGGCCACCATCTTGCCGGAAAGCACCAACGCCTGTCTGCAGATCGCGATTGAATCCGACAAGGCGGGGGTGCTGTATTTGGCGGATGCCTGGTATCCCGGGTGGAATGCTGTTATCGATGGAAAGCCGGCGGAGATTTTTCCTGTTGACGGTCTTTTCCGGGGGTTGCGAGTGCCAGAGGGTACGAGCCGGATTGAAATGGTGTATGAACCCCGCAGCCTGGTTATGGGCGCGTGGACAAGCCTGGGCGCTGCGGCTGTAACAGCGGGTTTTGTCTTGTACCTGGGATTCCGGTGGTTGTTGAAACGGCACCGCGCCCGGCGGCTCGAACAGGAATACCAGTCGTCCCCCGCACTCTAGCCGGGGGTGCGCCGTAAGCCCCTTCAGTGTCTCAGGGCAGTTCTTCCGCGATCTCTTCGACGGGTTCCATGCCGAGATCGAGTGCGCGTTTATAGAATGGCTGGGCTGCGTTTGCGTCGTCCTTCTCGACGACATACCACCAGGCAAGATTCATGCAGGCTGGGCCGTATTCGGGCCATTGTTCGGTGATGGCTTTTGCTTTTGCGATAGCCTCGTCTATCTTTCCCTGGTGGGCGTAGGTAACGGATAGGGCATTATGGGCGTCCACGAAGCCGGGTTGCCTTTGAATGGCGTTGTTGAGGCGAGCGATAGCCTCATCGAATCTCTTCTCATTCATGGCGACCTTGGCAAGATGATATTCGCCGACAGTATCATCTTCCAATCCGAGGCTGACGGCGAGGGCTGCTCCCGCCGCCTCGACTGTCTGAGCAAAGTCGTCGCGAAGCGACCGGGCGCCGCCGCGCCACTGGTCAAGCACGCCGCGCTCGACAGTCAGGCGGGCGCCTTTGACTTGAGGCGAGACGCGGTCCGTGGGATCGCCTAAACGGTCGCAGGCAAGCACCGGAGCGGGTGTCACGACGATGTCGTCCGACCACAACGTGCTGCCGGAAGGCAGAGCGACCTGGCGGGCGTCGATTTTGACCGCCAGTGTTCCGTCGTGACCGAACACTCCGTGCGTTGTTCGGAGCAGGAGCAGCGTATCGTGGTTTTGCCGGGCGAGTCCTTCGTATTGCGCGGCCATGGCTTCGCGGCGGCTGGAGTAACCCGCAGTCGTGCTTATGGGCGGGACCTGCGCCAATTTGTCGCCGACGTCGTCTTGGAGGCGGCGTTCGAGCCCTTTTGCGAGAATCGAGGCGGTATCGTCCTCGCCGAGGATTTCGCGGATCTGGTCTCGGTACTGGGCGTTGACGACGGCGTCGACGCCGGTGCCTATGACGATGCCCGCCGAGCCCGCCAGGCGCAGACTCTTGCCCGCGGGCGACAGAGCAACCACGAGCTCGTCATTAGTTTGCTGGAGCGACCAGACCGGCGACACCGCATCGCGAAGGGTTAGTTCCGGGGGGCGGCCCGTTGTGGCGCATCCCGCGGCAATCAGTGCAATCCCGGCCATGGCAACACGCGCAATCGGCACCCGCATCGTACGCTCTCCTTTTAGCTGTCCGCTGGCGGCGGAGGCGGCTTCGTATCGATTGAGACCCGGAACCCGATAGACTTCGATGCGAGGAATTATGCTACCGGGGCGCGGGCAGCAACGCAAGCTGCCCGCGTCTCGAGGGTAACCGGGGACACGCAGCCGCGCCGGGTGCGGCGCTTGGCATATGTCCCCGATTTCCGCGCCTTGGGTACAGCTCCGTTCGACTATTCCGCCATATGCGGATACCGGTAATTGGTCGGGGGCAGGAAGTTCTCCTTGATGGAACGGGGAGACACCCACCGCTCGAGGTTCAGCCAGGAGCCGGCCTTGTCGTTTGTGCCGGACGCGCGGCTTCCTCCAAAGGGTTGCTGTCCGACCACGGCGCCGGTCGGCTTGTCGTTGATATAGAAGTTGCCCGCTGCGTTCACGAGCGCTTTCGAAGCTTTGACGATGGCTGACCGGTCTTGCGCGAATATGGCGCCAGTTAATGCGTAAGGACTGGTCTCGTCGCACAGGTTCAATGTGGCTTCGTATTCCTTTTCCGGATATACGTAGACGGTCAACACGGGGCCGAATATTTCCTCGGACATAAGTCGGGACTTAGGTTCTTCGCTGAGGACAACCGTAGGCTCGATGAAATAGCCTTTCGAGTCGTCATACTTGCCGCCGGCCACTATATCGAGACTGGGATCGTTCTTGGCAAAATCGATATAGCCGGAGATGTTGCGGAACGATGGCGCATCGATTACGGCGCCCATGAAGTTTTTGAAGTCGCACACGTCGCCCATGGCGATCGTGGCGATCTGGTCGAGAAGCCGGGTTTTCAGGGTTGGCCACAAGCTGTCAGGAATGTACGCACGGCTGGCGGCCGAGCATTTCTGCCCCTGGTACTCGAATGCCCCGCGCAAGAGGCCCGTGGTCAATGCGTCGACGTCGGCGGAGGCATGCGCGAAGATGAAATCCTTCCCCCCCGTTTCTCCAACGATGCGCGGATAGGAGTAGTACTTGCGAATGTCCGATCCTACCGCGAGCCAGATGGTGGAGAACACCTTGGTGCTTCCAGTGAAATGCACACCGCCGAGGTCCAGGTGGTCGAGAACAGGCGGTCCGATGGTGTCGCCGGGCCCGGGGACCATGTTGATGACGCCGTCGGGCATGCCGGCTTCTTTGAGGATCTTCATGATGTAGTAAGCAGGCAATATCGCGCTGGACGCGGGCTTCCAGACGACAGCGTTGCCCATCAGCGCGGGCGCGGTGGGGAGATTCCCGGCGATCGAGGTGAAGTTGAAGGGGGTGATTGCAAACACGAAGCCCTCGAGGGGGCGGTGCTCCATGTAATTGAGGACCTGGTGGCTTGACATCGGCTGGTCGTCATAGATCTGGGTCATGAAGTAGGGGTTGAAGCGCCAGAAATCGATCAGTTCGCATGCCGAGTCGATCTCTGCCTGGAAACAGGTCTTGCTCATGCAAAGCATCGTAGCTGCGTTGAGGATCTGGCGGTACTTGCCGGATAAGAGCTCGGCGGCCTTCATCATCACCGTAGCGCGGTCGGACCAGGGCATGAGCGACCATTGGTGCTTGGCGGCGTTGGCGGCGTCGATGGCCAGATTCGCATGCAAGGCATTGGCCTGATGGTAGTGTCCGAGTAGCTGCGAGCGATTATGGGGACACCGCATCTCTACCAGTTTGTCTGATTTTACGTCTTTGCCCGCGATGACAATGGGCACTTCGACGGGATTGTCGATCATGCTTTTCAGGACTGCCTGCAACTCGGCCCTTTCTTTGGACCCGGGCGCGTAGCTCAGTATGGGTTCATTCTTTGGCTGGGGAATATGGAATAGTCCGTTAAACATACTTGACCTCCTGTTTGTAAGACGTGGCGCCCACGCCCGGTAGCAGTGCCCGCTTTCGATGCAAAGAGACCGCGAAATCCCCGTCCTTCTCACAGGGGAAGATCACCGGCATGGCTGACGAATGCGGTTACGCCGCACCCCCTTCTTTCCGCAGACTGTGCCGTTACTGCCCCCGAGATTCGGCCGGAAACCCTATGTTGTAAGGAAGCATGAGGAAAATGTCAAATCTTCGAAACGGCCGAAAGGGCATGCAACCTCAGCCAAACGTATCACGCGAATTCGGGGTACTTTCTCCCCCTCCCCCAAGGAGAGGGAAGAACCGACTTCATTGTGAGGATCAAATGGGTCTGACTGGTCTGACCACTGACTGGTCCATCCGACTTATCATAATTTCGCCGAACGTGTTTTCGCGCGCGTTCTTTGATACGCTGTTTTCGAGAAGCGTACGAAGTGAAGCGAAGGGGAAAGACTATGTGCAGCCATCACAGCGTCAGGTTGTCGAGGATCTTGTTTCTTGCGTGTCTTGTGGCGGTTTCGGGTGGCCGGCCCCATGCGGGTGAGGCGCCGCCCGGCGTTGATGTATCCGCAGCGACAGTTGTTGTCCGGGCGAGCGAGCGGCCGCCCGCGGAGCAGATGGCCGCAACCGTGTTGATCGAGGAGGTTGCGAAGCGTACAGGGCTGCAGTGGACGCAATCGGCAACGTGGCCTGATGCGGGTCCGGCGGTCGCAATCACGCTGGCCGGGACAACGTCCGGCTGGCCGCGCGAAATTCCAGCACGGCAGGGCGAGCGTCTTCCTGAACTCAAGCCTGAGGGGTTTCGGTTGTGCGTTGAGCATCGGGAAGGGGCAGCGCCCACGGTTTGGATCATCGGCGCCGACGCCCGCGGGGCGCTTTTCGGAGCAGGGCAGCTTCTGCGAAGTATGAAGTGGGCGGAGGGCAGGGTGTCTCTTCCAGACGATCTTGACGTGTGCACCGCGCCGCAATATGGGATCCGGGGTCACCAGCTCGGGTACCGCAACACGGCCAATGCTTATGACGCGTGGGATGTGGCGACGTATGAGCAGTACATCCGCGAACTGGTCATTTTCGGGGCGAACTGCATTGAAAACATCCCTAACCAGGACGACCCAGGCCCGCATGCGCGTGTGCCGCGTGACCAGATGAACGTTGCCATGTCGGAGATCTGCCAGCGGTATGGGATTGACTATTGGGTGTGGATCCCGGCGACATTCGATTTGAACGACACGGCGTACCGCACCCAGTCGCTTGACGAGCTCGAGAACCTCTTCAAGAGTTGTCCGGAGCTCAGCGCCGTTTTCATACCTGGAGGAGACCCGGGAGACAACCCCCCGGACATGCTTCTGCCTTACGCGGAAGACATGGCGAAACGGCTGCAACCGTACCACCCGGCCGCGAAGGTCTGGATCTCGCTCCAGGGCTTCGAGTCTGATGCGGTGGACGCCTTCTTCGCGTGGATTGACGCGCGACAGCCGGAATGGTTCGGGGGCGTCGTTCATGGGCCATCGAGCCCTTCGATAGCCGATACACGGCGCCGTCTTTCGAGGCAGTACGGTCTTCGGCATTATCCGGACATTACGCATAGCCTTGTTTGCCAATATCCGGTTTACTGGTGGGACCAGGCGTACGCGTTGACGCTGGGCCGGGAATGTCCGAATCCTCAGCCTGCGTGGTACACGCACGTTCACAATTGGTATGCGCCGTGGACAGACGGTTTCTTGACCTATTCGGATGGCATCAACGACGACATGAACAAAGCGGTCTGGAGCCGTCTCGGCTGGGACCCGGCTACCGAGCCGCGCCAGACCTGCCTCGAGTACGCGAACCTTTTTTTCGGACCGGCGGTTGCAGAGCGCGCGGCCGATGGAATCCTCGCGCTCGAGAAGAACTGGGAAGGGGTTCTCGCTGACAACGGGGGTGTAGACGCGACCTTGCTGCTCTGGCAGGCCCTTGAGGCTGTTTCTCCGCGACTGGGGGGCAATTGGCGCTGGCAACTGTGTCTACTGCGTGCCTATTACGACGCCTACACGCGGCACCGGCTTCTTTACGAGACCCAACTCGAGGCATCAGCCAACGAGATCCTGGCGCAAGCCCCCGTGCTCGGGGCCAGCGCGGTCATGGAACAGGCGGAAGCAATTTTGAAACGCGCCGAAACCAATCCGGTCAGGGTGGAATTGCGGCGGCGGGTCGAGGAATTGTGCGTTGCAATGTTCGACTCCATCGGGTATCAAACGAGCGTCCCCCGGTTCCAGGCGCGTAACGGTGAACGGGGCGCGATCCTTGATTACGTGGACCGTCCTCTTAACAACCGCTGGTGGCTCGAGGACGAATTCGCCAGAATACGAACGTTCCCGACGGAGGAGGAGAAGCTGGCGCGCCTCGAGGTGATTCGGACTTGGGAATCGCCCGGCCCCGGCAGCTACTATGACGATATCGGCAACGTGGCTCAGATGGAACACGTGGCATTGCCGCCGGGTCCGTGGGTGGAACCGGACTTGGTTGAGGCACGCAACCCGCACTTTCCCTGGACCGACAACGGGTTCAGCCGCGCGCGGTTGTCGTGGTTGTGCCTGATGCGTTGGCCGGAAGAACTCGCCTACCGCGGCCTGGACCCCGATGGAGACTACGTGTTGCGGGCAACAGGCAGCGGCGGTTTGCGGCCAGTGGTGGACGGAACGGCTCTGGTGCCTTCCGCATACCCTCGGGAACCGGGCGCGTTCAAGGAGTTTCCCGTCCCACGTGAATTGGTAAGGGATGGCGAGATCACCTTGACCTTTGGCGACATTGACGAGTATCACCTGAACTGGCGTCAGTGGTCCTATCTCGCCGAGATCTGGTTGGTCAAGAAATAGCAGGACCGGCTTTTTTCGTTTGCGAGGAACTATCGCACCCGCGCGGGTCTCGGGCGCATGAACGGCTGAAAACCTTTGGCGCCACAGGGTTGCAACATACAGCCGAGGGGCCTATACTGACATTGAGCAGGGGAGTATCGATGCAAGCAGAGGACAGACCCATCCATTTTTCGGCGGAATTGCTCCATTTGCCGTGCAAACATGAGGTATCGGTGCTTCAGAAACTGTATTTCGACCTTTCTCAGACGCGCGAGGGGGCCTATGACAATACAGATTTCAGCATGCCGGGCCGGTTTCGTTTCTTCTCGAAGCGCGGCACAAAGACGCAATCCATGCTTCTTTTCCTGCCCGACCGGTTTGTCGTAGCCGAGGAATGGGTGGACATGCCTCTCTCCGATTTCATCGGGAAACTCGAGGCAGTCGCCGGACATGCGATGGATGCGCTGAATGTCCCCTTCTTGCCCGCGCACACGGTAACGCTTCGCACGACTTTTGCCCTGACCTATTTCGATGATGCCCGTCAGTTTCTGCTGGAACGTGCGTGCAAGCAGGAGGGCCGTCTTGCCCCGCATTTTCAGCGTCCGATTGGGGTCGGCGGTCTTCGGCTTGTGTTGCCGGAGACCCCGGAACATTCGGGTTCTTACAATCTTATCATCGAGTCTTTCCGACACAGCCAGAAGGAAGTGTTTGTTGAGGTGAAGGCCATCTTCGCGCGGCAACGGGTGATGCGCGATGGGCTGGGCCTTATTGCTGACAATTTCCGGGCAGTTCAGAGCTTTATCACGGACACGGTTTTCCCCTTCCTGAACCAGTATGATATTCGGGAAGAAAACTGGGCGTAATCTCCGCATATGTCATTGTTCAATGATGACTTACGGAAGGATGCGCATTTGGGAGAATAGACGGATTTGCGGGGCAGGAACCAGCCTTGATTGACATACCAGAACCCGAGATCTCGGTGTTGATGCCCTGCTATAACGCCGAGGACACGCTTCCCGCCGCTGTGGAATCGATCCAGAACCAGACCTGCAGGAACTGGGAGTTCATAATTGCAGATGATGGTTCTACGGACGCGTCCCGCGCTATTGTGGCCGCATACGCTGCTCACGATCCGCGTGTCCGGCGAGTGCATTTGCGTCACCGCGGTATCGTGGCCGCACTCCAAGAGGGCTATGCTCTGGCGCGAGCGCCCTTCCTTGCACGCATGGACGCCGATGACATCGCTGAGCCGGACCGCCTGGAAAAGCAACACGCTTACATGGTGGCCCACCCGGATACAGACCTGTGCGGTACCCATGTGCGGATGTTCGGCGCAGAAATCGGGGAAGGCCGTTCTCGTTACGCGGAATGGCTGAACAGTCTGGAAACTCACGAAGACATTGTCCGCGAACTATTTGTGGAGTGCCCGGTTGCTCATCCCACGTTCTTTTTGCGCCGCGATGTCTTCGAACGGGTCGGGGGCTATGAGGAGCATGGCTGGGCGGAAGACTACGACCTTTGCATGCGACTGTTCCTGGCCGGCGCGCGGTTTGGGATGGTTTCCGAGCCATTGCTGGGGTGGCGGGAGTCGCGGGGGCGGCTGTCCATGCAGTCGGGCCGCTACTCGCTTGGGCGGTTCCGGGCACTGAAACGGGCGTATCTCGAGCGGTCGTATCTTCTGGACCGCTCGCGGTTTTGCCAGTGGGGGGCGGGCGAGGTGGGCAAGGCCTGGCTTCGCGAGTGGGAAACCTTGAAACCTCAGGCGGTTGTGGACATCCATCCGCGCAAGATCGGCCGCGAGATTCATGGGGTGCACGTCATTGCCCCGGATGATCTTCCGGGTCCAAACATGACATTTATCATTATTGCCGTGGGAGCGCCGGGGGCGCGGGAGGAGATTCGCGCCTGGCTGCGACCGCGGGGGTACGTCGAGTTGCGCGACTTCTTGTTTGTGGCATAACGTCAGGGTGTGTCAACTCCATCGGCTATGGAAACGTTATTACCGTGAAGAGGGATGTGAACAAGGATTGGTCCGCCGAGGACGACGACGCGCTGGCCTTGGCCGTAAAGGCTGGAGAGCGCTCAGCTTACGACGAATTGGTGAGGCGGCATCAGGCCCGTGTCTACGGTGTGGCGTACCGGTTTGCATCCAACAGAGAGGACGCGCTGGACATTGCCCAGGAAGCTTTCTTCAAGGCGTATTGCAAGATCGGCTCGTGGGAGCCGCGAAGCGGATTCGTGCCGTGGCTGTTGCGCTTGACGGCCAATCATGCCATCGACCACTTGCGGCGCAACAAGCGGCGGAGAACGGCGCGGGTGGCGGACTATTTCCCCGACGGGGAATCGGGTGCTCCGTCGGAACACCATCACGGTCAGCCGGAAGCCATGGCCCGGGCCGCGGAGATAGGCGACCATGTCCGGCGGGCGCTGGACGTTTTGTCCGATACCCAGCGGGAGGTATTCGTGTTGCGCCACTATGAAGGGTTTCAACTGGCTGACATTGCGGAGACGTTGGGCTGCAGTGTTGGTAGCGTAAAGGTTCATCTGTTTCGGGCCGTGAGAAAACTGCGGCGCGAACTTGAGGATATCGGCCGGTTCTGAGATTCGGGCCGGCATGCGTAACGGGAAGGCGCATGGATCGGGGATGACAGGAATATGCTGAGAAAACGAAGAGCAGAAGGATTGATGGCCCAAGCGCTCTACGAAGAACTTCCCGAGCGCGACGCCGCTTTCCTGGAGGCCTATTTTCGCGCTCATCCCGCCGCACGAGAAGAATTGGATGTTATGCGGCGGTTTGTTGCGGCAATGCCCGCGTCCCGGCCCGTATTCGATACGGATTTGGTTCCCGCAGTCCGTGTGCGCGTCGAGGAGGAAGGCCGCGCACCCGGGCGGAGGCCGTGGCTTCGTCCAAGGGTAGTGGCAGTTTCCTTCGCGGCGATGGCGGCTATGCTGAGTATCGTGTTGTTGAACGTCTGGGATACCGGTGTTCCGGACGATGGCGCGGTCGCTCGCCCGGGCACGGAAACCTCGGCTGTCTCCCCCCTGGTGACGACTGTCGCAGAAGTTCAGGAATTGGTGACAGAAGGCAACTACGCGGACGCTTACAAGAGGCTGTCGCGGGCCATTGAACACGCTGCGAACGCCCCGGAAGCGGGCGAAGCCCAGATGTTGCTGGCGGATATCGCGTTCGCGCACCTCCATTGGTATGAGCAGGCCTACAGCGATTACGAACGCCTGTTCGGCGAGTACCATCAGACGTGGCTGGGAAGTCCCGTTTACGTGCGGGACCGGCGTGACTTGCTGGCCGAGGCGCGGCTGGTGCAGTTCAGGTCGCTGCAGGATCTGGATGCTGCGCGGTCAAACAAGCTCGACCCCATGGGCGCGTTGGCACGGGTAATTACGGCGTATCCCAATCAGGCATATGTTCGTTCGCAGGCGGCCATGGAAATGGCCAAGCGCACCATTGAGTCGGGCGCCGTCGACGCTGAATCTCCGGACGCGCTGGTCGAGGCGTTACGCCGTGTGCAGGAGCAGACCACGGATCCCATGGTGGTGGCGCAATTGTCGTATCAGATGGGCCACTTGTACGAATCGGAGTACCGCGAGTTCGACAAGGCGCGCGAGGCCTTCCTGCAGGCGTCACAGCATCCTGCACTGCAGCAACAGGCCCGTTCTGCCCTTGCCCGGCTTGATGGCGGCGTACAACGATAGAACTTCGGCCAGAATACTCCCCTGACTGACGGAAGGCTGTGGGGGAAGGAGCCTTGGCCAGTTCCCGCAGCGGGCACAAGGCCCGGAGCCGCGCAGGGGCGTCACGCCCTGCAATCCATGTACAATACCCCGCGGATTCAACGAGCGTCTCGGAAAAGAAGCACGATGCAGATCAGACGGATTATTTCGGGTGGGCAAACCGGGGTAGACCGTGCGGCGCTGGATGTTGCGATGCGCTTGGGGATTGGGTGCGGCGGCTGGTGTCCAAAGGGCCGCCTCGCCGAAGACGGGCCCCTGTCCTCTACCTACCCTTTGAAAGAGACTCCTGCGGCGGTATACGCGGAACGAACGGAGTGGAACGCCCGGGACTCGGACGGCACGCTCGTCTTGACGTGGGGTTCTCCGACAGAGGGCACGGCCTTCACGGTAGACATGGCGCGGAAGCATAACAAACCCGTGCTGGTGGTTGATCTCGAGGGGAAAGACAGCACTTTGAAGCAGGTTGAGGCGTGGATCCGTGAAAACAGGATTTGCACGTTGAACGTCGCCGGACCCCGTGAGACCAAGTGCCCGGGCATTTATCAGGACGCCTCAGCGTTCCTGGAGGCGCTCCTCTCCCCCGTCTGACGCTTGCACGTCCGTCTGCCCGATGCGGCCGGGGAAGAGCGATGGGGACAGACCACGCGGTATTGCTTCGCAAAAGCTCGGGTCTATCTCTCAGGTGTATTTCGGGAGATAGTTGCCGTGGGCCTCGATGAGCTCATCGCACATGGACACGATCTCGTCGATGGTGAGTTCGGCGGCGGCATGGGGGTCAAGCATAGCGGCCTGGTAGATGTAGTCTCTCTTGCGGGTAAGCGCGGCTTCGATGGTCAATTCCTGCACATTGACGTTGGTGCGGGTGAGAGCAGCGCACTGGGGCGGCAGATCGCCGACGTACGCAGGGTTGATGCCGCTGCGGTCGGCGACGCAGAGCACCTCGACGCAGCAATTGTTCGGAAGATTGGTGATCAATCCTTTGTTGAGGACGTTGCCGCCAAAGGTGTAGGGTTTGCCGGTCTCAATGGCGCCGAAAATATAAGAAGCGTATTCCTCGCCGCGCTCGTGGGGGAGAGATTCCTCGGCGAGCAATAGCTTCTTCATTTCGTCCCATGCCTCGATCTGGGCGATGCAGCGCCGGGGGTATTCGTCCAGTGGGATTTGGAGCCGGTCAATGAGTTCGGGTGCTTTGGCTTTGATGAACCAGGGCACATATTCGCTGGTGTGCTCACTCGATTCGGTCACGTAATAACCGAACCGTTTCATGAGTTCGAAGCGCACTGCGTCCTTGCCTTTGTTTTCGGGCAATTGGGCGCGTTTGCGGATCTCGGGATAGAGGTCCTCGCCGTTGCGGGAAATGTTCAAGAGCCATCCCTGGTGGTTGATGCCCGCAATGTGCCATTTGAGGTTGTCGCTGGGAAGGCCGAGCATCATGCAAAGGTTTGATGCGCAGACCTGGACGCTGTGGCACAAGCCGACAATCCGAACGTTGGTGGCCCGCAGGAGCGCGCCCGTCAGGATGCCCATTGGGTTTGTGTAATTCAGCATGAGCGCATCGGGACACACCTTCTCGATGAGGCGGCAGTAGTCGAGCATGACCGGAATGGTGCGAAGTCCGCGAAAGATGCCGCCGATGCCGAGGGTATCGGCAATGGTTTGCCGGAGACCGTATTTCCTGGGGATTTCGAAATCGATGACGGTCGCGGGCTCGTATCCGCCGACCTGGATAGCGTTGACGATGTAGTCCGCGCCTTGGAGAGCTTTTGCGGCGTCGTGCGCAAGAAAGGACGTGTAGGCCGCATTTGTGCCGAGGGTCTTGTTGATATTCTTCATCATGACCTCGGACACATGCAGCCGGTCCGGGTCGATATCGACGAGGGTCACCTGCGAGTTCTTGAGACTCTCCTCGTGTAGACAGTCGCCGAGCACATTCTTGGCAAATACGGTACTTCCCGCGCCCAAGAAGCAGATCTTCGCCATGGCAGCGTCCTCCGTGGAACAATGTTGCGGGATAATACGCTTCGGCGCGGGGGGACTTCAAAGACTGATGAGACAGACGGAACAGATGAGACACACAAGTCCCATTGGCCGCATAGGCCGTATTCTCTATTTCGCAGAATCGGGGCGAACGGCCGGTCTCGGAGTCCGAGACTCAGGAAAGATGGGGGCGTAACCAGAGGGCCGGCCCTCACCACGACAAAGCCCATGCGTTCCGTTGGGGGTGAGGAATGGGCAAGGGTTCCGGTATCATTTGCGGAAAGAGTTAGAGGGAAACTACTTGCGGAGGCGCGAGAATCGTGCGAGACTAACCGGAGAGGGCACGGCAGCCTGGTAGAGGTTTTGTGATAGGAAACTGCCGCACTTTGGGTTAATGGTGCGTAAGAAAGCCGTCAAACGTACGACCACGGCGCTACAAGAGCGCGTGAAAGAACTTACCTGTCTCCTGCGCATGGCTGACATCGCGGGAAAGCCTGGCATTTCGATGGAAGCGATCCTTCAACAGACCACGGGGCTGCTCGTATCTGCCTGGCAGTATCCGGAAGTCGCCTCCGCCAGGGTCGTGCTGGACGGTCAAACGTACGCGGCGGCCGGTTTTCGCGAGAGCCCGGATGGCCAGCGCTCGGATGTCCTGGTTCGAGGGGTAAAACGGGGTTTCGTCGAGGTGATCTATGTGGAGCCCAGGCCAGAACGGGATGAGGGGCCTTTTCTGCGGGAAGAACGGAATTTGATCGATGCGGTAGCTCAACAGGTGGGGCTGATTGTCGAGCGTAAACAGGCGGAGCTGGACCGGGCGCAATTGCAGAATCAGCTTCAACATGCCGATCGCCTGGCCACGATAGGTTTTCTGGCGGCGGGAGTGGCGCATGAGTTGAACGAACCGCTGGGCAATATCCTGGGATTCGCCCAATTGGCGCGGAAATGCCCGAGCTTGCCCGAATCCGCTGGGCGGGACTTGGCGAGAATCGAGACCGCCTCGCTGCATGCGAGGGATATCATCAGAAAGCTCTTGGGGTTTGCCCGCCGGATTTCTCCAGAGAAGGCCCTTGTAAGTATTAATGACGTTGTGCGTGAAGCACTTGAGTTTGTTGAGATGCGTTGCGTCCAGGCGGGCATTGAAATCGAGTATGCTCTGGACGAAGCGCTTCCCTTGGTCTCCGCGGATGCCGCGCAGTTGAACCAGGTTGTGGTCAACCTTGCCGTCAACGCATTACAGGCGATGCCGGAAGGAGGAACACTCCGTGTACGCACGGGTACGGAAGACGGCCGGGTCTGCCTGGACGTGGAAGATTCGGGAATTGGGATGAGCGCGGATGTTCTGGAACGGGTTTTCGTGCCTTTTTTCACGACGAAGGACGTGGAACAGGGCACGGGACTTGGCCTGCCGGTGGTACACGGGATCGTGACATCTCATCAAGGGACCATTCAGGTCTTCAGCGAGGCCGGCCGGGGGACGCGGATTGAGATTCGGCTGCCTGTCGCAACGGCGCCGGACCAGACCGAGGAGAGCCATTAGCGTGTCCGCAAGAGCAGGCAAGGGAAAGATTCTGCTGGTGGACGATTCCGCGCCAACGCTGGAGGTGCTGCAGCGCAACCTGGTAGCGGAAGGTTATCATGTGCTTACGGCTTCCGATGTGGCTCACGCCGTCGAGGTGCTCGATACCATTAAGGTGGACCTGGTCATCACCGATCTCAAGATGCCTAAGGTAAGCGGGATGGACCTTGTGCGCCACGTGCGCGAGAACTTCCCCGATACCGGAGTAATGATGATCACGGGTTACCCATCGATCGAGGGGGCGGTCCAGGCGATCAAGACCGGCGCGGAAGAGTATCTTTCAAAGCCGTTCACGGATGAGGAGTTGTCGGCTGCGGTCCGGCGTGCGTTCGGCAATCTGGAGATGCACCGGCGCCGCGCGTCGCTGCGAACCCAGACACCCTCGGTCCGGTACGGTCTCATGGGAGAATCGGAGGCCATGCGCAAGGTATTGCGCGCGATCGGGAAGGCCGCGTCGACGTCAGCAACGGTGCTGATTACGGGGGAAAGCGGGACCGGGAAAGAATTGGCGGCGCGCGCCATACACTACGGCAGTGGGCGCTCATCGGCCCCGTTTGTGCCCGTGAACTGCGGGGGGATTCCGGACGGTTTGCTTGAGAGCGAGTTGTTCGGGCATGTCAAGGGAGCGTTCACGGGCGCCGCGGAATCGCGCGCGGGTCTCTTTCATGCGGCGGACGGCGGCACCATCTTCTTTGACGAGGTCGGGGAAACCAGCGCTTCAATGCAGGTCAAGCTGTTGCGCGTGCTTGAGAACCGTGAGATCTGCATGGTGGGCTCGAACCGGTTGAGGAAGGTGGACGTGCGTATTCTCGCGGCCACGAACCGGGATTTGCTGGCCATGGTGAAGAAGGGTGGTTTCAGGAAAGACCTGTTCTACCGGCTTAATGTCATCACAATCGCTCTTCCGCCGTTGAGGGAACGAGGGGACGACATCCTGCTTCTGGGGAATCATTTTGCGTCCCGGTTCGCCGCTGAACTTGGGCGTCCTCAGCCCCAGTTCTCTGAACGGGCTTTGGCAGTGTTTAGAAGCTATGACTGGCCGGGCAATGTGCGCGAACTCGAGAACGTCGTTCAGCGGATTGTTCTCATGACGGACGCGGATCGCATAGATACGCCCGATCTCCCGGAACTCATGCGCTTCTCGGCTCTGCGCAGAACAGGATTGGATCGAACCCTGGCGCAAGTGGAGCATGAGTACATAAGCAACGTCCTCGCGAGCGTAGGCGGCAACAAAAGCCGTGCGGCGGAGATTCTCGGAATCGACCGCAAGACGTTGCGCGAGAAGCTTCGCGGCACGCCGGAGCGCCGCGCTTCCGAGGGAGATTCTCCTGAGTCTTGAGCCGAGCCCAGCGGGGTGTTTTCCCGCTGACGGTCCGTGACACGGCAAGAATGGGGAATTTTTCCCCAGCGATACCAAATTCCCCACCATCCAAGGGCGCGAAGAGGCATTTTCCGAGGGGCATTTCGCTGCGATGCTGGTCATTTGCGCCATTTTCACGCGTTTTTCCGGCGGGGGTTCTTTTGGCACGATAGGTGCTCTCTTTGTCATACGAGGGGAAAGATTGTGAGAGAAGACCCGACAAACGAGTCGCTGTGCAGCCGATGTGCATTAGCCGAAGGGTGCACGATTCCTGATGACTCCGGCAGGCTCATTCTTTCCTGCGTGAGGTTCGAGTACGTCGAACCGTTGTTTTCGGAGCATACCGAGGATGCGAGCAGCACTTCGGAAAAGGGTTCGAGCCGGATAGACGGGCTTTGCGTGGATTGTGAGAACCGGGGGTCGTGTGTCTTTCGGGGCGTTGAAGGAGGGGTTTGGCACTGTGAGGAATACCGTTGAGATGGATAGGAGGCCCGTGGTGAAGGATTGCAGGAAGCACGCGGAGGCGCCGGTGGATGAATGTGAAGTCCTGGCTATCGCAGGCAGGCACAACGCGGATTGCGGGGGACTGATGGCGATCCTGGAGGAGGTGCAGACCGCGTACGGCTATCTTCCGGAGGGGGCATTGCGGCTTGTGGCGGAGGCGACGAAGCGGTCCTTGGTGGACGTGTACGGCGTGGCTACATTCTACCGTTCCTTCAGCCTGGAGCCTCGGGGGAGGCATCATGTGTGCGCGTGTCTTGGAACAGCCTGCCATGTCCGCAATGCGCCGCTTATCGTGGAAGAACTCGAGCGCCGTCTAGGCATCCAGGCGGGGCACACCACGCCCGATCGCGAGTTCACGCTCGAGACGGTCAATTGCCTTGGGGCGTGCGCCTTGGGGCCGATCGTGGTTGTGGACGGGACGTACCATTCAAAAGTCGATGTAGCTGCCGTCAACGCGATCCTGAGCGAGGTACGAAGGAAACCGGAACAATTGGATTTGTCTAGCGCGCCCGCTTCGGCCTGACCGAAAGCGCCCGCCCTAATTCTATCGAGGACTGATAACCCAATGCGGCTGAATTCACTGGGTGATTTCAAGAGGCTTGAGGCGATACTTCGCAATACCCTGGGTTCGAGTTCCAGGACGATCATCATACCGGCAGGGACGTGTGGCCGGGCGAGCGGCGCGGATGACCTGGTGCGTGCCGTACGCGAGGAGATCTTACGCAACGGTCTGGGTGAACAGCTTGGGGTGCGCGTAACGGGGTGTCACGGGTTCTGCGAAATGGAGCCCTCGCTTCTCATTAAGCCGGAGGGGACATTTTATCCGAGGGTGAAGGGGCCGGACGCGGGCCGCATTGTGGAGGCCGCGGCGCGCGGGGAAGTGGTTGAAGCGCTGGTTTGGGCGGATTCGGTGAGCGGAAGGCCGGTACCATGCCAGAATGATGTTCCCTTTTTCCGGAAACAGGTGCGGACGATTCTTTCGCGAAATGAGCAGGTTGATCCGCTGCGCGTGGAAACGTACATCGCGGCGGGGGGGTATGCCGCCCTGATGAAGGCACTCGAGCGCGGCGACCCGGGTTGGGTCGTTAATGAGGTGAAATCGTCGGGCTTGCGTGGCCGCGGCGGTGCGGGTTTCCCGACGGGGCTGAAGTGGGAGTTGTTGGCGAAGCAGCCGAATGCAAAAGGGAAATACCTGGTTTGCAACGCGGACGAAGGCGACCCGGGGGCGTACATGGACCGCAGCGTGCTCGAGGGGAATCCGCACAGTATCATCGAAGGCATGATGATCGGGGCGTTTGCGACCGGCGCGTCTGAAGGCATCATGTACATCCGCAACGAGTATCCGCTGGCGATCAAACACGTTCTTACAGCACTTGAACAGGCACGGGAACTCGGGCTGCTGGGCCCGGATATTCTTGGTACGGGCCGCTCGTTTGACATCCGGGTAGTTCAGGGCGCCGGGGCGTTTGTCTGCGGAGAGGAAACGGCCCTCATACACTCTATCGAGGGGAAGATGGGAGAGCCGCGTCAACGTCCCCCCTACCCCATCCAGCAAGGCATTCATGGCCGTCCCACGGCGATCAACAACGTGGAGACTCTGGCCAACATTCCGCTCATCATCAGCGGCGGCGCGGAAGCGTTCGCCAAGACAGGCACGCCGGGCAACTCGGGGACGAAGATATTCAGCCTGGTGGGAAAGATCAAGAACACGGGGCTGGTCGAGGTCCCGATGGGCACGACGATCAAGACGATCGTGTACGAGATCGGGGGCGGACCGGCAGGCAAGGGGAGAATCAAAGCAGTGCAGACGGGCGGTCCGTCCGGAGGCTGCATTCCTGCGCATCTTTTTGATTTGGCGATTGACTACGACAGCTTGGCGAAGGCGGGCTCGATCATGGGATCGGGCGGCATGATCGTCATGGATGAAAACACGTGCATGGTGGACATTGCCAAGTATTTCATGGGCTTCCTGAAGGGGGAATCCTGCGGCAAGTGTTTTTCGTGCCGCAAGGGTACCCAGCGGATGTATGAGATTCTGGATGACATTTCGGCGGGCCGCGGCACCCTTGGCCAGATCGACTTGCTCGAGGAACTGGCGTTAACGGTGAAAGACACCACCATGTGCGGGCTGGGCCAGACGGCGGCGAACCCGGTCTTGAGCATGCTGCGCCATTTCCGCGACGAATGCCGCCGCCACGTGTCAGACAAGCGCTGCGACGCGTTCTTGTGCGGCGAGCTCGTGGGCGCGGCGTGCCAGACGGCCTGCCCGCTCGAGACGCCGCCCTGGCGGTATGTCGCGTTGATCGAGAAAGGCGAATACGAGGAGGCGTATAGGGTCATCCGGGAAGCCAACCCCTTTCCGGCAGTATCCGCGCGGGTATGCGACCGGAAGTGCGAGCGCCGCTGCAAGCTGGGCACGACAGGAGGCGAACCTGTCGCGATCCGGGCGTTGAAACGATTCGTGACCGACCGGGTGAAGCCGTCCGTCTGCCTGCCGACACCGCCGGTGGGGGCAAATGGCCGTTCGGCAAAGGTGGCGGTCGTGGGGGCAGGGCCTGCGGGACTGTCGGTTGCGCATTATCTCTCGCTTCTTGGACACCAGGTGACGATCTTCGAGGCAGAGCAGACTCCGGGCGGGATGCTCACCAGCTGTATTCCGGCTTATCGACTTCCGCGCGAGGTAGTCCACAAAGAAATCGCGTCGCTCTTGACGGATACCATCGAGCTTCAATGCGGGGTTCGGTTGGGAAGCGATTTTACCGTGGACAGCCTTTTTGAGGAAGGTTTCAAGGCCGTCTTCCTGGCCATGGGCGCGGACAAAAGCTGGCGGCTGGATCTCGAAGGAGAGGGGTTTGAAGGCGTTTATTCGTCGATGGCGTTTCTGAAAGCCTTTAACTTGAGAGGAGAAGAACTCGCCCGGGGCCGCGTGGCAGTTATCGGCGGCGGGAACTCGGCGGTGGATGCCGCGCGGGTGGCGATCAGGCAGAAAGCGGTTGAAAGTGTGACGCTGCTGTACCGCCGCACGTGCGTGGAGATGCCTGCGTACGCGGAAGAAGTCGATGCGGCTATTGAAGAGGGCATACAACTGGAGACCCTGGTCTCCCCAGTGCGGATACGCTATATCGAGGCTGCCGTGAAAGAGGGGGTGCACGTCGAGACCCTGGTTCACCCCGTGAAGATCCACTCGCAAAACGGCCGGCTGGCGGGCATTGATTGCATCCGGAACACGCTTGGCGACATCGATTCGAGCGGGCGTGGCCGGCCGGTACCCATACCCGGAACCGAATTTCGGGTCCCGCTGGACACGTTGATAGTCGCGATTGGTGAACGCCCCGACAGCGATTGCCTGGCGGCGATGGGAGTGAGCGTCGAAAAGGACGGCCGTGTTGCCGTGGATTCCGCAACCTTGCGCACGTCTCGTCCGGGCGTTTTCGCGGGCGGTGACCTGGTTAGCGGCCCGAATACCGTGGTGGACGCCATCGCCGCGGGGAAGGCTGCAGCGAAGGCCATAGACCGATACCTGCGCGGCGTGGACCTCAGGGAACCCGCGCGGGGCAGTCTTCCGGAAGGGTACTTGGCTCCGTCGTGTTTTGAGAGCGTGAACGATGAAGACGCGGTACGCATGGAGCCTCCGGCGATTCCGGTCGAGGCGAGGAAGAAATGCTTTGCCGAAGTGGAGATGTCCTATCCGGAAAAAGCGGCCGTTCGGGAGGCGCGGCGGTGCCTTCGTTGCGATCTTCGGTTCACGCGCCCTGATGAAGCTCAGCCGGCCGCCTGCGCGGCCGCGGAAAGAGAACGCGTATGATCCGGCTAACGATAAACGGATTGGAAGTGTCGGTCGAGGAAGGCATGACGGTTCTGGAAGCCGCGGAGTTTCTGGGGTTTCCCATCCCGACATTGTGCCAGATGGAAGGGCTGTCGCCGTATGGGGCGTGCCGGGTCTGTATGGTTGAAATCGGCGAGGGCCCGCGGGCGAAACTCGTGAGCTCCTGTTCGTACCCGGTGGAAGAAGGCCTGATTGTCCGGACGGCCTCGACGCGGGTGCTGCGGGCGCGGCGGATGGTCATTGAGCTGCTGCTGGCATCGTGTCCGCAGTCAAAGGTCATCCAGGATCTTGCGGCTGCCCATGGGGTGAACCGTCAACGTTTCCGCCAGGAGCACGAGGACTGCATTCTGTGCGGGCTGTGCGTGCGTATGTGCGAAGAGCAGATGATGGCGAAAGCCATCGGGTTCCGGTACCGGGGAGACCAGCGGAGCATTGGCACGCCGTTCAACATGAGATCGGAACAGTGCAGGCTCTGCGGGGCGTGCATGTATGTCTGCCCTGCCTGCCAGCTCCGTTGTACCTATACGGAGCCAGACAAGGCCGTTTGCGGGGGATGCGAGAACCTTTCGCCGCCCTGCGTGGAGAAAGATCCTTTTGACGACATGATGTGTTACATGACCCCTTGCGTCGCGTGTGAGCTGCAAGGGCATTGATGGACGGAAAGGAAACGACGACAATGACGAACACTTTCTCGAAAGTGAATGCTTCGGCAGCTACCTTGACCAAGAACCGGACGATCGGTTCGGTGGTGCCTTCATCGGGTTTGTGCGTGACGTGCGTGGACGGCTGCATCGGCATGTGTGAAGTTGGCAAGTCGGCCTACCGGGGGCACGAAGTGCTGTACCCGCAACCGTTCGGCGTGATTACAACCGCGGCCGAAAAGACCTATCCCGTGGACTATTCTCATTTCAACATCATGGGCACGGCTGTAGGGGCGCACGGCATCGAGGCGGACAGCGACAAGGCGGTATTCCCGGCGGTGAATCTCGAGGTCCGGTTCGGTTACGACAAGGGTATCCGGTACCGGTATCCCTGGCATATTCCGGGCATCGGCTCGACCGACGTTGCCAAGAATAACTGGGATGGCTTGGCGATCGGCTCGGCGCTCGCGGGCACCGGCCTGACCATTGGCGAGAATGTTGTGGGGATGGATGACGGGGCCGTGATCAAAAATGGCCGTGTAGTGGACACGGTAGACCTGAAGCGCCGTGTGAGACTTTACCAGGAACATCAGATCGACGGGTACGGCACGATCATTGTGCAGGCAAACGTGGAGGACAGCCGCCTGGGGGTCCTCGAATACGCCATCGAGAAGCTCGGGGTACAGTGTGTTGAACTCAAGTGGGGCCAGGGCGCCAAGGATATCGGCGGCGAGGTCAAGATCGATAACCTCAAGAAGGCTCAGCTTCTGTATGAACGCGGGTACGTTGTGCTTCCCAATCCCACCGACCCGGAGGTGATCAAAGCGTTTGAGCACGGGAGCTTCAAGGCGTTCGAACGCCATTCGCGCGTCGGCATGGTGGATGAGGATTCTTTCGCCAAGCGCATCGAGGAGCTGCGGCGGGCGGGCGCGCGTTACATTTTCCTTAAGACGGGGGCGTACCGCCCTGCGGACCTTGCGCGCGCGATCCTGTACGCGTCAAAATACAAGCTGGACCTGCTGACCGTTGATGGGGCCGGAGGCGGGACGGGGATGAGTCCCTGGCACATGATGAACGAATGGGGCATTCCTCCGGTGCACCTTCACACGCTGCTGTATCAATACGCGTCAGTTCTGGCGGACCGCGGCGAACACGTTCCGGCTTTGGCTGTGGCCGGCGGATTCTCCTTCGAAGATCACATTTTTAAGGGGCTGGCTCTGGGCGCTCCGTTCGTGAGACTGGTCGGGATGGCGCGCGCGCCCATCGCCGCCGCTATGGTGGGCAAGACCATTGGCCGCACGATCGACGCGAACAAGGTGCCCGTGTACATTGCGCGTTTTGGCAATTCGAAGGATGAGATTTTCGTAACGGCTGTGGAATTGCGCCAACGACTGCGCAACGGCGACTTCGAGAAGATCCCGACGGGAGCGTTGGGTCTGTACACCTACTACGAGCGCCTGGCCCAGGGATTGCGCCAGCTTATGGCTGGCAGCCGAAAGTTTTCGCTGGCGCATATTTCGCGCAACGATATTGCGGCCTTGACTCACGAAGCGGCCGAGGTTTCCGGCATACGCTACATCATGGACGTGGACCGGGAAGAAGTGGACCGAATTCTTGGATAAGGCGTCCGGGAGTTATGAAGAAAAGCAAGCGGTGAGCCCGCAGCCAGTGGTTACGGGCTCGAGTTCTTTTCTCTTTTCCTTTTGCATGCGCCAGGCGAGATAGAGGTAGTTTTGGTCCACGCGTCAATTGCCTGGAGTCAGATTGCCTGCTATATTCCAGGCTTGGCCGGGTGGAGGTCTGCCTGGCGTCGGGAAGCTGTCCGTATTCACGGGATGGGGGTGCCTCCATGCGTATTGCGATTGGTGTCATCGTGGTTGCCGCGGTCTCGTGGGCGTGCCATGGGACCGAGCTGCGTACCGTCGAAGCGTTTCGCGCCGAAACAGAGATTGTCGTTGACGGTAAATTATCTGAGGCGTGCTGGCAGAAGGCGCCGTGGAACGAAGGGTTCAGCGCGCTGGACATGCCCGAGCGCCCAGCGGCGGCCCAATCCCGTTTCAAGGTGCTTCATGACGATGCCCACCTGATCATCGGCGTCGAGATGGACGAGCCCAATCCCGCCGCGATGGCGGCAAACATCGCCGAACGCGACGGCAGGGTCTATATGGACGACTGCGTTGAGGTCATGGTGGACGCCACCGGCGAACGTATTGTGTATTACCACTTCATCGTCAACTCGAAGGGGGTCATGTTCGATGCGGAGTTTCGCCAGGGGGGCCAGGTCAGCAGCGTGGAATGGGATTCGCATTCCGAGGCGGCCGCGCGGGTAGGCGAGAAGTCTTGGTCGGTCGAGTTGCGGATTCCGGTGGTCGAGCTGGGGCTGACGGCGGCCTCGACGGGCGATTGGGCCCTCAACGTCACGCGTGAACGGCAAGCGGACGGCGGAGAGCTGTCATCGTTCGTGCCGTTGACGGGCGGGTTTCACCAGCCGTCGCTGTACGCCGTTCTGCGGCTGCCGGACGCCGATTTCAGCCGGTTCTTGTGGGAGATCAAGCCGCCGTACGGGGAACGGGTGAGCCCCGAAGCAGACGGGACGCTGCGTTATTACGCGAAGACGTATGTGCGTAATGCCGGATCGGCCTTTCAGTTCATCATGCTGCGGGGCAGACTCGACGGGGGCGAAGGCGATTGGGTACGCGACGGGCTGGACGCCGGACAGGACCGGGAGTACGAGTTCAGCGTGCCCGTGGCGCACGAGGGGCGGCAGAATCTTGTGCTTGAACTTGTAGACCGCCGCGACCCCGCATCTGTTTTGTCCATCAAGATGTTGCCGGTGGATATTGCATACAGTCCAATCTCGCTGATGCTGGTCAAACCGTGGTATAGGGATGCCATTTACGCCACCGAAACCGTCAACCAGATTGTGTGCGAGGTACGAGTGTCGGTTCCTGATCAGGAACTGGAGACGTTGCGACTCGTGGCAGAGCTTCATCCCGATACGAATGAGCAGGGCGAACCGCTGGCGCGGGTCGAGCATCCGGCTTCGGCGGAGGCGACGGTCCGGCTCGAAATTCCGCAACTCCCCGAGGGCGCCTACCGGCTGTGGGTGGGGCTTGTCGGCGGGGACGGGGCAGAACGTTACAGTGCCGCCAAACGGGTCCGGAAACTGCCGCGAGTCGAGCACGAATGGCGCATCGACGAGCGCAACGTGCTGCTGCACAACGGCGAACCGGTATTGCCGTTCGGCTGGTTCAGCATCCCGGCAGAGCGCATGGCTGAGCCGGGCCATGCGTACGTCGGCATGCAGGCCTACAGCAGCTACTGGTTTCCTGCCGAGCGAGTAAGGGCGGATTTGGACAAGGTAGCGGCAGCCGGGACGGCAGTGGCCATCTACCCGTATCCCAACCCACGGATGGTCGAGACCGCGGCATGGGGTCAGCCGCTCGGCGATGATGAAGCCGGGGCGTTGCGGGCACGCGTCAGTGTTCTGAGGGAGCACCCGGGTATTCTCGCATGGTACATGGCAGACGAGCCCGAACTGAGACCCGCCCTTCCGGAAAGGTGCCGGAAGATCTACGACGTGGTCGCGGAGGAAGACCCTTTTCACCCCTGTATCATGCTCAACGACACCATCGCTGGCATTTACAAGTACGTTGACGGGGGAGACATTCTGATGCCGGATCCGTACCCGTGTTTCATCAAGGGCGGGCTTGCGGCGCAACCGCTCGAGAAGACGGGGCAGTTCATCAGGGCCGCGGTCGAGGCTGGGAAGGGCCGCAAGGCCGTCTGGGCCACGCCCCAAGCGTTCAACTACGGGGATTACGGCCGTCAGAACCAGCGCGGACCCACCCTCGTCGAACTGCGTAATCAGCTCTATCAATGCGTGATCTACGGCGCGAAAGGTTTTCTGTGGTACACCTATTCCCACACACAGAATTACCCGGACATCGGGCTTGGAATGCCATGGCTGTCGTTCGAGGTGACGGACCTGAAGGACGCGATACTGGCCGAACCCGCTGCGGATACGGCCGTTGCGGTGGAATCGGACCGGCCCGAACATCTGCACGTCTCGGCGCGCCGGGTCAACGGGGAGTTGTTCGTGTTTGCCGTGAGCACGGCCACGGAACCGCGCGACGCGCGGCTGGTCATCGCGCCGGCCTTGCAGTCGACGTCGTTGTACGTGGTTTCCGAAGAGCGCACGGTGCCGTTGGTGGACGGGTCGGCGGTGACAGATCGTTTTGACGTCTATGCCACGCACATCTACACAACCGACGCCCGAGCAGGCGCCCGGGCGGGCATGGCGGATGTACTCGAGCAGATCGCTGCAGCCAACGCCGCGCGCAAGAAGCCCGGCAACCTGGCATTCGAAGACTTCGGGACCCGGGTCGAGACCTCCTCGAACTCGGCGCACGGTTCGACACCCGAGCGTGTGGTGGACGGTATTGAAGGGGGCATGCTTTGGGAGGACGGCACGCCGCGCGAATTCCCGGACTGGCTTGCGGTGCGTTGGCCGGAACCGGTGACGCTGGGCCGGGTTGTGGTCTTCACGCCGACGCTTGCGGACTTCGAGGTGCAGGTTCTTGACGGCGAAGAATGGCGCACGGCCGGGAAAGTCCAAGGTAATGCCGAGAAGCGCGTCGAGGTGGTCTTTGAACATCCTGTCGCGACCAGCGCGCTGCGTGTTTATATCACCGGGCTGGTCGAGGGCGAGAATCAATCGCGGATTTCGGAAGTGGAGGCATATGCGGAATAGCGCGGGATTGTTGCTGCTCGTCCTGTGGGCCTGGCCCGCGCTGGGTCTTGAAGGCCTCGCCGCCCATTGGCCCATGGATAACGCGGAGAACGGCATGGTGCGTGACGTGACGGGCAACGGGCATGACGCTGCATACGCGGCCGTAGACGGTTCGGCGCCGGAGTTCGTGCCGGGTATCGTGGGCGCCGCCATCAAGCTTGTCGACGAAAAGGAAGCGTTTCTCAACGTGGCGGGGGCGGATGCGTTCAATTTCCAGGGACCGTTCACGGTCATGGCGTGGGTGAAACCGAGCCGGCGAGAAGCAACCTTTGAGGTCTTGTGTTTCAAGGGCGACAAGAGCGGCGACCCGCCGTGGCCGGGCTGGAGACTGCGGGTGTTCTGGACCCGCGCCGTGTTTCAGGCAGGTACGCCGGAGGGAGAAGAGCCTCAG
>Ga0209201_1000963_pt1 | contig 36084 bp, 27 predicted proteins | sample AD_UKC055_MetaG_FD_184411 | JGI IMG/M metagenome (GOLD analysis project Ga0209201, IMG submission 184411) | Active sludge microbial communities of municipal wastewater-treating anaerobic digesters from USA - AD_UKC055_MetaG (SPAdes) (version 2) | ecosystem: Engineered > Bioreactor > Anaerobic >... | reverse complement strand
CGGCTCAATCATTCCCCTGTCACTGGCCCTGATCAGCCGTGCAGGGTAGAGCGTAGCCATCCTGAAGGCTTCATACTTTTCTATTCCTGCCCTGTCAATGCTGTTCCTTACTGCATCCAGCATCGTCAGCTTCGCTCCCGAAAGAGTGCCGTCAGGCAGGGTGTAACGGTCAGATCTTTTCACATGCCTGTATGCCCCGCGGTCATTCTCCTCTACTGCATCGGATATGAGGAACAGCCTCTCCCGCATTATCTTTCTGGCAATGTTTACCGTTGCATAGTCAACATGAATTCCGTCCGCGATGATGCTTGCACATGCTGTTCCGGAGAGGAATGCCGCTCCGGGCAGACCCGGATCACGGTGATGCAGAGGTGACATCGCATTGAACAGATGCGTTGTGGTTTCAATACCCATCTCAAAGCCTGCCATTGCCTCCCTGAATGTGGCGTTGCTGTGTCCGGCGGCAACGGTAACACCTCTCTCCCTGAGAAGAGCAATTACCTCCGGGGTGCATATCTCAGGCGCCACAGTCATCATCCGGATGGTGCTGCCCGCTTCGTCAAGAAGTGAGCTTACATTTTCCGGAGTGGGCATCATTATCAGCTCAGGAACGTGCGCCCCGCGCCGTGCATTGCTGATGAACGGCCCCTCCATATGCAGGCCCATCACCGCCGGATGAGCACAGCCCGAGACTGTCCGGAAGGCAGCGGTGTATACCTCCCTGCTGTTGGTGGGCAGCGCGAGAAGGAAGCCGGTTGTGCCGGTAGAGACTATTGATCTGATTATCGTATCAAGCGCCCCGGGAGTAGGGTGCGATGAGAAAAGGTAACCCCCTCCTCCCGCTATCTGAAGGTCAATCAGCCCTGAAACAACCAGGTTGCCACCACAATCAATACGGCGGGCATCTGCCGACACTGAACCCGGATCGGCAAAACCTTCGATCCGGTCATCCCTTATGAGCAGTTCTTTCCCCTCAACCAACCCTATGCCGGTGAAAAAGCGTGCGTTGTAAAAAAGAGTGTACATCTTGAATCTCCGATATCTCAATTACTCATTTTTCATTCAAAAAACTGCTTCAGCAGGTTGGCTGATATGAATGACCGCTTTCTGAACCTGTCCAGCAGGTCGTCATTGATGGCCTGCAACTTTCGGGCAACATCACTTACCCTGAAAAACCCCGCATTTCCGCTGCTGTTAAAGAAGGCAGAGCCATAAACACTCATTACTATCCGGCCGTCACTGAACCTGACCGGCACAAGCTTCCTTAAAAGCCTTTTGTACTCGGGAGCAAAGATCCTGAAAATCCTTCTTATATCATTGCGTGATGCTATGTGGTTACCACAGCTGTCGCACCGGCAGGAGGTAAAGTAACTGTTTATGAAGAGCTCCTTGGGCGCCGATGAACCGCAGTTCGGACACTCAACACCGTGAGCTGTCTCACCTGAGGGAGTCTCCAGCAATGCTTCGAAACGAGGCCTGAAGGGCGAGATGACATTTGTGTACTGAACCAGCCTGAGCGATTGCATGATTATGAACCAGAGATATAAAAGCAACAGGAGGTTATAACCCGGAGTGAATGCAAGAGCGTCAAAGATTCCGTGAAGGAGACTGGCAATCAGCAGTGCAACTATCACTGTACTGAACGGCTTGTTCTCCTTCTTGTACCTGTACCATGCGTATCCGATGATGACACTGAATGAGATATGCGCCGGAGTGCTTATGAAAGCCCTGTAGACAAGCAGATACTGGCTGTTTTCACCAGCATTGGCATAGAAGTAGTTCTCAATGATGGAAAAACCCAGTGCCACGCATGACATATATATGATCCCGTCAGTCAGCTCATTGAACTGCTTCCTGATCAGTGAATAAACAACCACCAGACCGAGAAGCTTTGCAAACTCCTCAACCGGACCTATCACCAGGAGCGAACCAAGGGCGTTGCTTATGACTTCATCATTAAGTCCAAAAGCCCTGAGAAATTCATAGGCTCCGAGGGCAATCATGACCGAGGTGATGCCGCCGGCAATAAAAGCCCACAGCATGGCTATGAAGGCCTCTTTTTCATAGATATCGAAACTGCGGATCCATGCAATAAGGATAACTCCTATCAGTGCGGAGATCCAGATACTCAAATAAATAAAGGTCATCAGTTCGGTTTCCTGATTTGATTGCAAAAATAACGTTTATGTACCGCTTGCATAAGAACCCTGGTTACTTTTAACTTTCCACTTGTCACTTTCAACTTTTAACTTCCCACTTTTAACTTGTCACTTTTCACTTCTGACAAGGTAAAGATCCTGAAAGTCAAAGCTGAAATCGGTGAGAGGGGAGATGGCTTCCATGGTGAATGAGACCGGCTTTCCTTCCCTGTCAAGGGTGAATACTGCAAAGGCATCGGCATCCATGCTCCGGTCATCCCACTTCACGATAAAAGTGTTGGCTGTATAGTGCAGCATCCCGCCCCTCATCCTGGGTGACTTTTCAGCCCTGAACCTCAGCTGCCCATTCTCTGCACTGATAATAATATCACCGAACCAGGCATCACTGTAGGTCCCTGCAAATGACTCAGCCTCGATCTCCTGAGACGACTCCATCCTCCTTCTCTCTACAGTTGCCCAGACCTCATCGGTAATCTCCCTTGCCATGGCCTGTTCACGTTCCACCTTCTCCCTGAGTCTCGAAACATGATCATAGCCACTTATCCCGAGATAGCCGTCAATTATTGAATTGGTAATTGCCTGATGTGCCTCCGGCACCTGCTGGTTGGTAAAGACAATAATCCCCAGGTTGAGTTCGGGAAGCATAGTTACCCTTGTCTCAATGCCGGCATGACTTCCCGTATGATAGACCTGCAGGTATCCGTTTATGTCGGTGAGGTTCCATCCCAGACCATAGAATGCGAAGTTGCTCCTGTATGGCCCCGTTGTGCCGACTCTCTTCACGGTCTGAGGACTCCACATCTCCCTGTGAATCTCCTCCGAAAAAATCTTCTCTCCGGCACTGCTGCCGTGCCTCCCCCTGTTGAGCTGCAGAATGACCCACTTACTCATGTCACTGATATTACTGTAGATGCCTCCCACCGAGTTGTGCCTCTTGGCTTCCTGTTTGGGAACCACCTTCAGCCTGCCGTCAACCGTCACATGGGCATCAATAATATTGGAAAGGTCTTTTATCCGCCTGAAGGAAGCAGCAGATTCGTTCATCCCGAGAGGTTTCATGATACGTGACTCGGTAAACTCTTCCCAGCTCTGTCCCGAGACCCTCGCCACAATCTCGCCGGCCACGATATAGAGCAGGTTATCATAGTCATATCTGGTCCGGAAAGATGATGCCTGTTTCAGGTACCTGAGATTATGTATTATCTCATCTGTGGTGAACATTGCCGAATCAGGCCATCCCATCAGGTCACCAGCGCCTTCACCCATCCCGCTCCGGTGACACAGCAGATCCTTTATGATGAACTCTTCGGTTACATACGGGTTGTAAAGCCTGAATTCAGGGATTATCTCAGTCACCCTGGTATCCCATCTGAGTTTGCCCTCATCAACGAGTATACCCAGCGTGGCAGCAGTAAACGCCTTGCTGTTTGATGCTATCGCGAAGAGGGTATGTTCATCAGTTTTCTGACCGGTGGCAATTGAACGAACACCATATCCCTTCATGTGTATCACCTCTCCGTCCTTTACCACAGCCACGGCCACCCCCGGGACATTAAACTCCTTTATCACTCTGGCGCTCAGCCTGTCAATCTTTTTAGACGACAGAGGCTGACCCGATACTGCGAAGCCAAGTGCCAGGAGCAGGATCAGTGAAACTGCTCTCCTCATCTCTTCTCCTTTCTCTTCGGACTGAGGTCATGGAAGTCATAGCTGAAGTCAGTCAGCGGTGAGATTGCCTCCATGGTGAATGCTTCAGCCCTGCCCTCCTTATCGAGCGCGAAGACCGCCCAAGCATCGGCATCCATAGACCTGTCATCCCATTTCACGACAAAGGTGTTGCCTGTGTAATAGAACATTTCTCCGCACATTTTTGGTGACCTGACCGACTGGAAACGCAGTTTTCCTCCCTCATCCGATATAATTATGTCTCCGAACCACGCATCGGTATAAGTGCCGGTATAAATAGCATTGCTTACCTGATCAGCACCCTCTGAGCGCTGTGCCTCAATTTTTGCCCATATCTCGTCGGTTATCCTTTTTGCTTCATTGAGGTTCCGGTCAACATTTTCCCTGAGGGTTTTTACCCAGTCGTTCCCCTTTACATCCAGATAACCATCCTTGATGGTGTTGGTTATGGCAGTGAAAGCAGAGCCTTCCTGCTGGTTAGTGAAGACTATTATTCCCAGCTTCAGCTCCGGTATAAGGGTAACCTGGGTAACAATGCCTGCCAGTCCTCCGGTATGTGATGCCTGCAGGTATCCTGCCACATCGGTAAGACTCCAGCCAAGGCCGTAGGCGGCAAAATGACTCCTGTACGGCCCGGGATTGCGGAGCCGCATAATGGTCTGCGGCGTCCACATCTCACGATGCACCGTCTCAGAGAGCATCTGCCTGCTGTTGCCGTCGCCGTATTTTCCACGGTTGAGCTGCATCATCACCCATTTGCTCATGTCAGCCACGCTGCTCATGATACCGCCGGCAGGGTCAAGAAGAGTGTTGGCATACATTGGTACTACCTGGAGAACACCTTCCACGGGAACGTGCGCATCAATCATATTCGACCTGTCTCTCACCCTGTTGAGCGAGGCTGCAGATCTTGTCATTCCAAGCGGTTGCATGATCCTTGACTCCACAAATTCATCCCATCCCTGGCCGGAGACCCTCCTGACAATTTCGCCGGCAACAATGTAAAGCAGGTTATCATAATCATATTTCGTCCTGAATGATGAGGTCTGTTTCAGATATCTCAGGTTATGGATAATATCCTCCCTGGTGAACGTGGATGAATCAGGCCAGAGCATCAGGTCACCTGCACCAAGACCCATCCCGCTCCGGTGGGTCAGCAGGTCCTTTATATTGAAATCCTCGGTAACGTAGGAATTATAAAGCCTGAACTCCGGTATAATGTCAATGACCTTTGTATCCCAGGTTATCTTGCCTTCGTCAACCAGTATTCCGAGAGCGGCTGAGGTGAATGCTTTCGAATTGGATGCAATTGCAAAAAGGGTGTTTTCGTCAGTCTTTTTGCCGGTGGTAATGGAGATTACACCGTACCCCTTCATGTGGACTACCTGGTCATCTTTTATTACTGCCACGGCAATGCCCGGTACGTTGAAGGTCTCCAGCGTACGGTTGACAAGCCTGTCGATCTCGTCAGACTTCAGGGGCTGTGACCATGTTGCGATGCAGGTCAGCAGCATCAGTGAAAATGCCAGAATCTTTTTCATGTCAACGGTTTAAGTCAATGAGAATATGCCTTCAGGCCCTTATTTTGCCAGCTTCATATTCAGGTAGGTGTACATCAGTGCCCACATCTCAGCCTCCTGAGCATTGGTTGATGCTGCTCCATGGCCGCCCTCAATGGTCTCGTGATAAAGTACAGGATGTCCCATATCAATCATCTTTGCCGCCATCTTGCGGGCATGGCCCGGATGCACCCTGTCATCCCTGGTTGAAGTAATGAACAGGGGTTCCGGGTATTTCACATCCTCCTTTACATTCTGGTAGGGCGAGTATTTGCTGATGAACTCCCACTCCCCGGGAATGTCAGGGTTGCCGTATTCGTCCATCCAGCTTGCGCCGGCGAGAAGCTTGTTGTACCGCTTCATGTCAAGCAGCGGAGCCCCGATGACAACTGCATTCCAGAGATCAGGCCTCTGTGTCATGACCACACCTGCCAGCAATCCGCCGTTGCTCCAGCCGTAGAATCCCATCCTCTCCGGCGAGGTTACCTTTCTTGAGATGAGATCTTCAGCCACGGCAAAGAGATCATCATACGCATTCTGCCTCTTCTCCTTCAGAGCCGAATGGTGCCATTCAGGACCAAACTCGCCTCCTCCGCGTATATTTGCAATGACATAGACGCCACCCTTTTCAATCCAGCCGGTACCGGTGATGGAACTGTAACCCGGACGGACAGCCGAGTTGAAACCGCCATAGGCATAGATCAGGGTCGGATTGCTGCCGTCCAGGGCCATCTCTGCCGGATAGACAATGAAATAGGGAATCTTCGTCCCATCCTTTGATGTCACCTCATACTGGTCAACCTTCACACCTGTGGCATTGAAATATTCCTTCTGCTTCCTGATCGGCCTGATCTGCTTCCCGTCTCCGTAATAGAGGGTTGAGGGAGTGACCGGATTGCTGAAGGTGAAGAAGAAGTCATTTGACTTGTCATCCGCATCTGCAAGGCCGACAGTGCCGAATTCCGGTACCGGGAGAGCCTCTGTGACCCAGCTCTCTCCGTCAGGACGCATTATCCTCAGTCTCCCCTGAACGTTTTCCAGCGTTGCTATCACGATGAAATCACGGGATGACATCACACCTCCAAGACTCTCCCTCTCTCCGGGCTCGTAAAGTGTTTTTACCACAGGACTCCCTGCAAGGAACGCAGGGAGATCAAAACTGACCAGCGTGCCCTTCTTGTATGTTGTGCCGTTGAGAGTCCAGTCAGACTGCAGGTAAAGCAACATCGCCTCCCTGAACATCCCCCTTGTCTCAACATCCTTCGGGATGTCAAGTTCCTTCATCCCCTCAGGGGTAAGAAGATAAGTCGACGACTCATAGAAACCGATATTGTCACTCAGAAAAACATACTGCTTTCCGTTAACCTCGCCTCCGCTGACAAAAATACCCATGTTGGCGGTGTCAGTACTGTGCATGGTAACTGCATTTGCCGGATCCTTACCTCTCTTCCACAGTTTTGCCATTGCCGGGTATCCCGATGAGGTCATTGTTCCGGGACCGTAATTGGTGGCTACAAGTATCTGATCCCTGTCAACCCAGGCTGCACTGCCTTTGCTTTCAGGAATGGAGAATCCTCCCTCGACGAACTTTTTCTCCACTGCATCAAACTCGCGGATATAACTCTCATCCTTGCCACCGTCAGAGAGCCAGAGCAGACAGTAACGGTTTTCCGGCCCGAGCCATGAGGCTCCGCCAAAGACCCACTTTTTCCCTTCTTCAGCCGAAAGCAGATCCAGATCGAGAACCGTCTCCCACACATCCTTTCCTGCCAGGTAATCCTTTTTTGACATCCTTCTCCACAGGCCTCTCTCATTCTTCTCGTCCTGCCAGAGGTTATAGCTCATCTCTCCTGTAATGTTAGGGTAGATAATCCTCTCCTTGTCATTCAGCACCCCGAGGAACCTGTCGCGCAGCTCCGTGAATTCCGGTCTCACCGTCAGAACCTCATCCGTGAGCCTGTTCTGTTCACGGGCCCAGTCAAGGGACTTTTCCGCATCAACCTCCTCAAGCCATAACCAGGGGTCAGTGGCCTCTGCACTTTTACTCTTTCTGTCTCCGCAACCGGGTAAAATCAGTAACAGCATAATCAATGCCGTCAGGTTAGTTAACTGTTTCATTTTTTGAATATTTATGATTTCTTGTTAATGTATTTAATGTTGCATCTGAAAATGAGCGCTTCCCCGATAATAAAGAGAGGCCATCTGTAATGATCAGGAACACAAGTTGTTCTCTTCATGGTCAACCGTTAACCTGCCTCCGGCGATTTCTTCCGTAAAAAACGGCTTTTCCAGCTTGGATATGATCCTTTCATGGTATTCCTGTTTGCTGCGGCAAATTACAAAATATAAGGGAGAACTCTTTTCCTCCCCGCCGGATAATTGGGAAAATGGCTCCTCTGCCATCAGGGAACATGCCCTGGTCTGGCCAGTACTTGCCGGCAAACGGTTGACCGGTGACACAGCCATGTGCGGGGGAATGTACCCTGATCTGCCCAGCGGGTCACCCGGTTGCGTTCATGACAGCTGCCGGAATCGCATTGACAGATGGCTCAATGATCAACAACTACAACGGAACTTAATATTTTAAATCCCTTTTTTTATATTTGTTGAAATACCGTCTATAATGAATTCCAGAAATGCAATTTGCTTCAGGCTGATCCTTGCGCTTCTCACCGCAATGATATTTGCCTGTTTCACGGCCTGTTCTCCTGACAGTGCAACAGAGAACCCTTCGGATCAGAAGATTATACTTTATGCTGAATTTATGCATGAGGTGAACAGCTTCTCCCCGGTGATTACAACAGAGAAGAATTTCAAGGCAGATCATCTCTTCTATGGCGACCAGGTGCCTGCCTCGGCCATAGAGGAGGACAAGCAGCTTGCCGGATTCCTCTCGGCAGTTGACAAAAGCGGCAGAGGAAGAATCAAAGCCATAAAAACCAGTAAAAACATATAATATGAAAAAAATCACGGGCCTTTTATTCCTGTTGCTGATTACAGGAGTCACAACTGCACAAAACAAGACTGTATGTCAGGACTGGAGAATCTCCGGAGTAACCCGGCTGTTTATGCCGTTCTTTGCTGATCAGCCATCGGTTGACGGTAAAACTTTTGATGCGGCAGCCCTTCTTGAAAATGTACAAACTGATGATGCAGACCTTAAATCATGGCCTGTTGTAACAATTCCGGGCGACAGCGTGCTCACTTCAGTCAACAGTGAAAACCAGATGGTCAGGATGGCTGGTTTTATCAGCAGCGACCGGTGGACCAAAGCCTCGATCAATATTTCAACCAATGCCATCTTCGAGCTCAGTCTCAACGGTAAAAGGGTGAAGTCACAGGGCAAGCCATCAGACCGGCCTGTTAAGATTGATCTGACACTGGGAACAGGAATTCATGAGATGAGCCTGAAGCTCATCAGTATGGAAAAAACGCTCAGGTTCGCCGCTGACCTGTCAGCAGCAAATGATTCGGCGGTACTGTCATGGAGCACGAACCCCACACGGACACTTACAATAAACGATGTCCTTGAAGGAGTGAGCATATCAGGAGCAAGGCTTTCCAATTCAGGCAAATATCTTCTTATCCAGACCAATGAGGTTTTGGCGGGGAGCGGGAAAACCCAAAGCTCCTTCCAGGTTTATGATATGGAGCTGAAAAGGAACCTTTTCGCCCTGCGAAACAATGCCCTCCGGGCAGACTGGATGCCAAAATCCGACCGCTTCTATTACCAGGTTAACAGGGATGGAACGAGCGATGTGATCATATATGACATGAAGAGCGGAACAGAGAGCGTTGCCGCATCCGGACTGAAATCAGCCGGCAGAATTGTCTGGTCACCTGCAGAGGATTATTTTATTTACTCACGGAATGAGGAGGCAGAGAAAACAGGTGATCTGAAACGGGTTTTTGACAACGAAGACCGTATTCCCGGAACGCGCAACCGGAGTTACTTGTATATGTATAATCCGGGCACGAAAGTGTCACAACCCCTTACCGCCGGATCAAGGTCAGCAATGCTGCAGGCAATCAGCCCTGACGGCCGGAGGGTTCTCTTCTCCGTTTCACGCCAGGACTACAGCGAGCCTCCTTTCTCCAAACAGACCCTCTATGAACTGGAAATAAGCACGATGCGCCTCGATACAATCTGGAGCGACAAACTGCACGGCGGTTCATGCCAGTACTCGCCTGACGGAACACAACTGCTGGTATCAGGCGGACCGGAGACTTTCGGCAGCCTGGGGGTGAAGGTGAGCGAGGGCAGGATTCCAAACAGCTATGATACGCAGCTCTTTCTTTTTGATCTGAAGAGCAGAAAAGCAGAGCCTCTGACACGCAATTTTGACCCTGCGGCAGGGATGGCATACTGGGCTCCGGACGGCAAGATATACCTTACAGCTACGGAACGTGATTACGTGAATCTCTACAGGCTTGACCCGAAAAGACGGAGCTTTACAAAAATAGATGTGCCGGTGGAGGTCATCACTTCCGTTGACTATGCGAAAAACAACAGTATTGCCGTGCTTCGCGGAACAAGCATATGCATTCCGGACAGACTATATACACTTGACCTGTCAACCGGGAAATCAACCTTACTCTGTGATCCGGCTGCTGGCCGGCTCGAAGATGTGATATCCTGCCAGACTGAAGAATGGAATTTCAAAAACTCCCGGGGTACAACCATCTATGGAAGGGTTTACTACCCGGTAAATTATGACCCGTCAAAAATGTACCCTCTCATTGTAAACTTCTATGGCGGGACTACACCGACCAGCAGAGCTTTCGGGGGCCGTTATCCGAAGGAAATATGGGCCGCTGAAGGATATATGGTTTATGTCCTGCAGCCCTCCGGAGCAACGGGATTCGGGCAGGATTTCTCAGCCCTGCACGTAAATGGCTGGGGGCGTGAGGCAATTGATGATATAATTGAAGGCACAAAAAAGTTCCTGGCAGCATTCCCGTCTGCCGATGCTGACAATGTGGGATGTATCGGCGCTTCGTATGGAGGGTTCACCACGATGATGCTGCAGACACGTACAGATATTTTCCGGACTGCGATTGCCCATGCCGGCATCAGTGATATTACCAGCTACTGGGGTGAGGGCTATTGGGGCTATTCTTACAGCGCGGGCGCCACAACAGGCAGCTATCCCTGGAACAGACGGGATATATACGTGGATAACAGCCCGTTATTCAACGCTGACAAGTTCAGTAACTCCATACTGCTCCTCCATGGAACGGCAGATACCAACGTGCCGCCAGGTGAGAGCCTGCAGTATTATGCAGCCCTCAAAATCCTGGGCAAGGATGTGGAGATGGTACTCGTCAGTGGTGAGAACCATCAGATTCTTGACTATAAAAAACGTATTGAGTGGCATAATACAATCATGTCATGGTTTGACATGAAACTCAAGAACCAGCCTCAGCACTGGAACGAGATGTACCCTGACAAGAACCTCTGACCGGGAAATGCCGGGCAATCAGCGGCAGAGGTCCGGCAATGATGTAGCAGATGTCCGGTGATTATGTTGCCGACGCGGCCCGGCCTGCACACCCGCCCGCCAGTGACCTGCCCAGGGCGCTGCCGGATGCGGCCGTCAGCCATATGCGCTTGCTGCTGACTTATAAAATGAACGGGATAAACCTTTTCGTCCCTTTCATGTACTCACCGTATTTCTCTCCGAAACAGGAGAGACTCTCTTTCTCATCGCGACGGGCAGTCAGCCATATCAGCCATGATGCCAGCAGCGCTGCCGGAATTAAATACCAGAGCGGCTGCTTTAACCATATACCCCACGCCAGAAATAACAGTGACGAGTACATCGGGTGCCGGATCTGCCTGTAAATGCCCGAGGTGACCAGCTCAGTGGTCTGCCCGAACCTGAACAGCTTCTCGTCGACCTTCACAATACCCGGCTTCCTGGCCCGCCTTAACCTTATAACCGCCTCAATCAAAAACCACAGTGAGACGAGAAGCATAAGCCATGAGATGATCTGCTTCAAAGAAAAAGGCTCACTGAACCACTTCGTATAGTTGAAAACAAAAAGGAGAATTATGCACTCAAAGCTGAAAAACCTTGTAAACCCTTGACTGTGAAACTCAAACAGACTCTTCTTTGAAAAAAAGATGACCGGCAGGCTCAGGGCAATGAAGAAAATTACTTTATCCATTGAAGGTTACTGTCGAACTTGTATGTAACCCCTTTTTCGGTAACCATTGAATGAAGCTTTCCGTTATAGGACAGATTCAGCTGACCGCCTGACAGTGACTTCACTGTTATTATTTCAGCCACTCCGCCGTGCCACTCCATACCTGTCTCAAAATTGCCCCTGGCCTTGAGTCCTGTTACCTTCCCGTCAGGCCATGCTGCCGGCAATGCAGGCAACAGGTGCACCACCCCGTTGTGGCTCTGAAGAAGCATCTCCGCGATTCCTGCAGTACCCCCGAAGTTACCGTCGATCTGGAATGGCGGGTGGTTGTCAAAGAGATTCGGGAGCGTTGATTTCTCAAGCAGCAGCCTGAGGTGTTTGTAAGCCTCGTCGCCATCCAGGAGCCTCGCATAGAAGTTGATTATCCACGCCCTGCTCCATCCGGTATGCCCGCCGCCGTTTTCAAGCCGCCTCTCGAGGGTCCGCCTGGCAGCTGCATAGAGCTCAGGAGTCTCCGGCGTTATCTGCGTTCCGGGATGCAGTGCAAAGAGATGTGACATGTGCCTGTGCCCCGGCTCTGCCTCCTCGTACTCTTCGATCCACTCGGATATTGTGCCGTTCGATGCCACCCTGTCTGCAGGAACTCTGTCAAGGATGGTCTGCAGCGAATCGGACCACTCACGGTCTATGCCAAGAATGGCGGCAGCTTTCCGGCAGTTTAAGAGAACCTCCCTGATTATCTGGTTGTCCATTGACGGTGCATAGGTCAGCTTGAACTCTTTGCCTGAAACGGGATCGATGTAACTGTTCTCGGGAGAGTAGGAGGGAACGGTGACAAGCCTGCCCTGCCTGTCAGGCACCAGGAACGTCACTATGAACTCAGCGGCGCCCTTCATGACGGGATATGCCTGCTCACGGAGATATGCCGTATCATTTGTAAACTCATAGTGCTCCCACAGAGGCAGTGTCATCCAGGCGCCTCCCAGGGGGAACATACCCCAGTAAACCCCGTCAAGCACTGCGGTCTTGCCGAAGACGTCGGTTGTGTGATGCAAAGTCCATCCCCTGGCACCGTAGGTTTCTCGCGCAGTTATGCTTCCCGGGATGGTCAGCTCCTCCATGAACCTCACAAGCGGACGGCTGGTCTCAGTAAGGTTGCAAACCTCCGCCGGCCAGTAATTCATCTGAAGGTTTATGTTGGTGTGATAATCTGAATTCCATGGTGCAGAAATCTCCTTGTTCCAGATACCCTGCAGATTTGCAGGGAGTTGCGCCGGGTGGCGCGATGACCCCATGAGCAGGTAACGCCCGTACTGGAAATAGGTGGCTATCAGCCCCGGATCATCTCCGCCCGCCTGAAACTTCCGGAGACGTTCATCCGTTGGCAGCTCTTCAAGGGCCGGATCACCTCCCAGATCAAGCTGAACCCTGTTGAACATCGACGAATGTTCACTGATGTGGTCCTTGCGTATCTTTGTAAGCGGTTTCCACGACGCCTTGCTGATGCCTTCGACACAATCCTTCCGGGGATCAATGGTTCTGTCAAAGTTCAGCAGATCAATGTTATAATCGGTGCGTGCATCGAAAAAGAGGGTCATCTCACTTCCCCCGGTATAGTTAAGACTCTTTTCGCCTGCCTTAAGCTCCCCGTCACAGCTCATCACAATCAACGATGCGAAAAACTTCATGTGTTCTCCGCCCGGGCCCTTATCCGGATCATCGGGATCAATAATCTGCCCCTCCATGTCGATCCTGTTCTCCGATACAGTGATTACGGCATCCTGCGGCCTGGTCAGCATGATATCCATGTCAAGTCCGCCCGCTTCCTGTGAACGCATGCTGATCACCATAAGATTATCGCCGGCAGGCACATAAACTTCATATTCAATCTTCTTTCCGTTCCTGTCGAAGCTGACTCCGGCAATTCCTGTTTTCAGGTCGAGCTCACGCCGGTATCCGGTTACCTCTGTGGTGTCAGCAAACCGGAAGAAGATATCTCCCACGGTCTGGTATGACCACGTTGTGCCCGGTATGCCGGCCAGGTACTTTTCAGAGAGTTCGTATGCCTCTGGTATCTTCCCGTTAAGTATCAGTTCCCTTATCCCGGGGAGGTTAGCCAGTGCACCAGGATTATTATTTGGAACATTCACCCCGCCCCAGAGCGATTCCTCATTCACCTGCAGACGCCCGGATGAAGGGTCACCGAACAGCATCCCTCCGAGTCGCCCGTTGCCCACGGGCAGCGCCTCGATCCACTCTGCGGCAGGCCTGTCATACCACAGAATATAATCATTTGACGATCTGTTGTCGTTTTTGCATCCTGAAAACAGGATCTGTACCAAAAGGATAATAACCAAGCTCTTTTTCATTGAATCACTATCTATTCTAAGTTTTATACAAAATGCATTGCAAAGTCTCCGTGAGGGCTGCAAACCATAGTCTTTATATTAAGACCTGTCCGGGGTTTGGTTAATAAGTCATTCAGCATTTGCAAGTGTTTATTCATCCCGGTGTTTATTCATCCAGGTATTTCTTCATCCCGGAATTTATTCCTCCCGGCGCCTTTAAAGAATGTCCGGAGTCTTGACTCTCCGGTTTTTCCAGTCTGATTCCCTCCAGCGGCACGAAACTGCTGTCAGCCAGCTCTGCTATGCGGATATTGTTGCAGATACCCCTGAACATTATCCTGATAGTATTCTCCACGTTCTCCCTGATGGGTTCCATGATCCATGAAAACTCTTCCGGCCCGTTCTCAATTGACTGCTCTGTCTCCAGGCGGATTTCCTCCTTCAGCCTGTCAGCCTTCTCAGCCAGGTCATCGCTGGTCATCCACCTCTTCACCGTCAGGGGCAACTGCCTTTTGTACTCCAGCGTCTCGAAGAACTCCCATTCAAGCTTGCGATTGCCGAATGAAAGGAACCGCGGGTGGATATTGGCCACAATAAGCTCGTCACTTTCAGGTACATACTTGAACCTGAGCTCCTTGAGGTCGATGCCGTACTTGGCCTTGAGCGAGACCCCCAGACTGCCGATATGCCTGATCTCACGATCATGCAGCATCTCTCTCCTGTTGACCGTCCGCTTGAACCTGGTATCTATCTCGAAGAGGTTCATCTCAAGGATGCTCTTTATCTGTGTTATCTGGAATTTCCGATCCTTCAGGAACGCGTTTTCCTCTGTCAGCTTCTCGTTTATCTTCGCCAGATCCTGGTTCTTCTCCCGGAGGCTGGAGATGCTGTCCTCGAACTTTGAGACCTTCACATTCAGCTGGATAAGCTGTTGTATGCCCAGGACTATCAGTCCGGCGGCAATGAATACAGCGCCCCAGACTATCAGCTTGTTTGCAAGCAGTATCACGGCCACAAGCATTATTACTGCAACCAGCAGGTAACGCTTTATCCCGGCCATTGTAAATCTTGATCTCTTCATGTCGTTGGGTTCTTGCTGTTATGTGCCCTGTGGAAGCCGGTGAAAAAAGCCCTGGCATTGATGCCGAGCGACTGGTTCCGGTATCCCCCCTCCTGAACTACAAGTGTGGGCAGTTTCAGGCTTCCAATCATCTCCCCGTTAGTCGTAAAGTTACTGTGAGTAAAGCTCCATGTCCCGGTCGGATCTCCCTTCGCCGGGTCGAGGCCAAGTGCAACTATCAGATAATCAGGATTGTATTTCTTGATGATATTAAGTGCACGACTCAGCGCTTTTACATACTGCTCATGCGTCGCCTTCTCCGGAAGAGGAAAGTTATGATTGAAACCGATACCATCACCCTCGCCCTTCTCCTCTTCAAATCCGGAGAAATAGGGATATGCAAATGAGGGGTGGCCGTGTATGGAGATGGTTAGCACGTCACTCCGGCTGTAGAAGATTTGCTGCTGCCCGTTTCCGTGATGATAATCAATATCCAGTATTGCTACCCTGCTGCTGCGGCTCAGGTAGTGTGCAGCAATCGCACAGTTGTTGAAATAGCAGAACCCGCCGAAGACTGATCTCTCGGTATGGTGCCCAGGCGGCCTGGTAAGGACGTAGGCGTATCGCGTTCCTGCCAGCATCTCATCAGCAGCACTCAAGACGCAGTTGACTCCCCATCGTGCTGCAAGGTATGCCTCCTGGTTGAGCGGAGTAAATGTGTCAAAGCAATAATACCCTGCCCTGACTGTCTCGTGAATGTCTTCTGCAACGAAAACGGCCGTCTGATACTTCTTGCTGAGAGGATTGACAAACTGGGTTTCAAACTCAGCGATCTTATCTTCACTGATTGCCTGAAACTGCTCACGCAATATCTCCTTTACCGCCCTGATCTTCCTTATATTGGCTTCGTGGTAGGGATTGGTAATTTTTCTTATTCTTATCATTATGTTTATTTGGTCGGACTTGAGTTACTGACACATACTACTCCATTCCCGTCAGGAGACCAGCCGGGAATATCAACAGCACCCTGTCCGCCGCAAAGATAGCTAATTACAACGGGTGTCTGATCAGTAAAATTCAGCCTGCCGGCGGTGCGCTTCGGCTGGCCGGGAAGAGCAGATCCGGCAGCAGACAGATTGCAGCAGACGGATTGCAGCAGATTCGGTAGAACACAGATTGCAGCAGATCCGGTAGCAGACGGATTGCAGCAGGTCCGGCAGCACGCGGATTATGGTTGATCTGCCGGCGGTGCTCCCCCGGTATCGCTTACAGTAAATTTGCCGGCGCCGCTCCCCCGGTACTCATACCAGGTCGCACGCTTCGGGCGGCATCCACTTGGCATCACGCCCTTCCCACTTGATGTTGCAACCTATGGGATTGGTAACAGGTACGCTGATCTGACGGTTCGAAGTGAGCTCCTCCAGAACCCTGTCAAGGTCATTGACCGTTATACGTGAGGCATCTCTTGGCGAGTCAACAGCCCTGCCGGTATAAACCAGCACCCGGTCATGGTTGAAAACAAAGAAGTGCGGCGTTTTGAGCGCACCGTAATCTTTTACTACCGTCTGCTCCCTGTCATGCAGGTATTTCCACGGGAAATTGTGCTCCTTCATCCTTTTAACCATGTTCGGGAAGCTGTCCTCCTCATAGGTGTGCTCACTGTTGGAGTTGATGCCAATAAAAGCAACCCCTTTTTCACGGAATTTCTCCGCTGTTGCCCTCGTCACCTCGTCCGAACCGGTCACATACGGACAGTGGTTGCATGTGAAGAAAATCACCAGGAAAGGATGATCATTAAAGTCTGACAGGCTGTATTCCCTTCCGTCAGTGGCAGGAAGCCTGAAATCTATAGCCTTCTGGCCGGGTTGAAGTGTATAACTCATATCACTGCTTGATTTACGGTTGATTATTCATTCTTTTTTGCTAAGATAATGACCGCAACCGGTTTTTCAAGCTCATGACCCTCGCCGGTGATGATATGCATTACCTGTTACCTGTCGAGCCAGTCGTTCTCTTTAAGGATCGAGAGTCCTTTGATTATTATACGGTTCAGACTTTCCGGCGGCCTGTTGAACAGACCAACATACAGCAGATCCTTCTCCGGGACCGAGAAATGAAACGCCTTGAATCCTCCCTGATCTCCGGTGTGATACACAAACTTCACCCCGAATTTGTTGGCCTGCCCCAGTATCTGCTCCTCACCGATGAACCAGCTGTAACCGATGAAGGGTGGCTCATCTCCTGCCCAGGCATCAGGCCGGCAGATTGTCCTTGACTTGTTGGTGAGTTCCGCACCGAGGAAGAGATTCTCTCTGATGGCCTTCTCATACAATGCAAGCCCGGTCACCGAACTCCAGACACCTCCGTTACCAGCCGCCGCGAATGTGGGAAACTCACCATAGTCAGACTCCGTCCATACGCCGTTCACCATCTCATATGCATGCGATACACCTGTCTCAGGGTGAGGTCCGTCAGTGATGGTGCTCGTAGCCATCCCGGCAGGCTTGAAAATCCTTTCAGCAATGAAATCCTGCCACTTCTGACCGCTGACCTTCTCAATGATCAGTGCAAGGGCATTATAAGCGGGGTTGGAGTATTCATACCTGCTGCCAGGCTCAAAAACAAGATTCTCTGCCTGCGTCACCGGAGCCCAGTTCTCGTAATCTTTCGCGGTGAGGAAAAACTCGGGGTTCTCACTCACCGGCCTGTTGTCAGGGAGTCCTGATGTATGGGTCAGCAGGTGCATTATCGTCACCCTGTCTGCTATTTCCGTGCTTTTAAACTCGGGGAAGTATTTGCTCAGGGGATCATCAACCGAGAGCTTCCCTTCTTCCTGGAGAATCAGTATCCCATTGGCTACGAAGGTCTTGGAGATAGAACCCAGATTAAATATGGTGTTTTCGGTGATCTTTTCCCCGGTCACTATGTCGGCTATGCCGAAGCTTTTTGAATATGCGATGCTGTCTCCTTTCATGACAAGGAGCGCACCGCCGGGTTCACCGGCTGCAAATTCGGATGCAAGCAACGAATCAAGCGATGTAAACATGGTCTTTCCGGTTTGTTTTGTTGAACATGAAACTGCCAGCAGGCAGACCGACAGGAGCAAGGCTGTTCTCATTTAATTTGTTTTTTGGATAATGTTATGCTTAACGACTCTATCCCCGGGGTTAACCGCCCCCCCCGGTGCAATTCTGAGGAGATAGTTCACTTTTCCGTCAGCCGGTTGTATTTACGCATTATCTCCAGCGTCTTCTCAACGGGCAGCGCCTCAATGATCATGCCGTTCCTGGCCCTGGTGGACTCAGCAGCAAAGAGCGAGTTGATGATTGCCTCCTCGGTTGCTTCCGCAGCAGCCTGAAACAACAGGTCCATCTCATCATTTCTGATCTCGCGCCACTGCTCGTACATCGAATCGGAAGAGTAGGGGATACGGAGTTCTTCAGCCGTGGATACTGCGATTATGTAATCGCCGCTGCCGTTCGAGCCTGATGATCCTGTCCGCATCATGCCGGCAAAAGCCCTGGAAGCCAGCCTTTTCAGATTCCTGGAGGTGAGGGGCGCGTCGGTCATGACTACAATCATACATGACCCGTCTTCCTTATATTCATTCACGGTGTTTTTGAAGCTGTAACGCCCGAGCTCCTGACCTACAGGAACCCCGTTTATCTGTAATATCCCTCCGTAGTTTGTCTGCACCAGCACACCCACCGTATAGCCTCCTCTGACGGCGGGAAGCACCCGCGACGATGTGCCTATCCCTCCCTTGAATCCGAAACATACTGTTCCGGCGCCGGCGCCAACATTACCTTCGGCAACAGGACCGCCTGCTGCATTCCTGATCGCCTCCAGAACATGCTCCATGGTGACATGCCTTCCCCGGATGTCATTGATCCTGGCATCACTGGTCTCGCCGACAACTGCGTTGACACTCATCACCCGCTCATTGCCGGGCTGCGAGAGGGTATACTCAATCACTGCAGCAACAGCGGTCGCCACATTAAGCGTGTTCGTCAGCACTATCGGCGTCTCCAGGTTGCCCAGCTCTTCTACCTGCGTGTATCCGGCCAGCTTGCCGAACCCGTTGCCCACGAAGATACCTGCCGGGACCTTCTGCTGAAAAATGTTTCCCTCGTGGGGAAGGATGGCTGTGACTCCCGTTCTTACCGAGTCGCCCTCCCACAGTGTCACCTGACCCACCTTTACGCCGGGCACATCCGTTATGGCATTGTTGCTTCCTGTACGCAGTATACCGATCTCTATTCCGTAGTCTCTGGCTCTCTTCATCTGGGCATATGTGTTATGATGGTTCCGTACCGGCAGCATCAGCAATATTGCAGCCACTGTACTGATAATTTGTCTGTTATTCATCATTTCCGTATTCGCTTACTGTTCTTCAGTGCGGTCAAACACCTTTTTCCCGCCTACCCATGTCTGCTGCACCTTCATATCATATATCTCAACAGGGTCGATGGCGGTGATGTCACGGTCAAGGACCACGAAGTCGGCCAGCTTGCCCGGTTCCAGTGTGCCTTTGAAATCCTCCTCGAACGAGGCATAGGCAGCATTGATGGTATATGCCTTCAGCGCCTCCTCAACGGTGATCTTCTGTTCAGGTATCCAGCCGCCGGGGTTCATACCGTCAAGTGTCCGGCGTGTTGCGGCAGCATATATCCCTTCAAGAGGCGTTGCAGGCGCAACGAACCAGTCGCTCCCGAAAGCAAGGGTTGCTCCGCTGTCAAGCAGCGAGCGGAACGCATATGTTGTTTTGGCCCGCTCCGGCCCGATGTACTCTTCGGCCCACCTGCCGTCATCAATGGCATGATATGGCTGCATGCTTGCAATCACCTTCAGTTTCCCGTAACGCTCAATATCAGCAGGAGCAATGTGCTGTGAGTGCTCAATCCTGAACCGCCTGTCACGGTCACCGTTCTCAGCGGCAACACGCTCGTAAATATTCAAAAGGGTGTTTATTGCGCGGTCGCCGATCGCGTGGATTGCCACCTGCAAACCTGCCTTGTCAGCAGCTGAAACCCACGTGTAAAGGTCTTGCTCACTGTTAACGAAAAGTCCGGTGTCAGTCGGTAGATCGGTGTACGGTTCGAGGAAGGCTGCCGTATGTGATCCGAGTGAGCCGTCAACAAACCCCTTCACACCACCGGTGCTTAACCACCTGTCGCCACGCCCGGCACGCTCAACCTGTTCCTTCATATCCGCCCAGCGACTTATCGTCTGCAGGTAGTAGATGCGTGTTATCTGTCTGCCGCTTGCGCGAACGCGGTCAAGGCCGTCAGCATAGGCTGCTGCGTCAAGGGCATGCACCGAAGTGACCCCGTTGGAGGCCAGGTACTTCATGGCGGCAACCAGTGCCAGGTCTGCCTCTTCGGCCGACTGCTCCGGGATTTTGACGGAGATCAGATCCATGGCATTGTCCTTGAAAATGCCGGTCAGCTCGCCGCGTGCGTCTCTCTCTATAGTCCCTCCGGTGACATCCTTTACCTTGCGATCAATGCCGGCAATCTTCATTGCCAGAGAGTTGGCCAGTGCCATGTGACCGTCAAGGCGCGAGACAAAAACCGGATGATCAGAGGTTACGGAGTCAATCCATGACCTTGCGGGAAGGCTCTCCCAACCCATCCCGTCCCAGTCGCCTCCGAGTATCCAGGTCCCGGGCTTCTGTGTGGCGGCAAACTCCCTGATTCGTTTTATGAACTCCTCCGGAGTGGAGGCATCACGGAGCTGCACAGAGGCAAGATTGGACCCTCCCTGCAGCAGGTGAACGTGCGTGTCAATGAATCCCGGGACAACAAACATGCCGCCGAGGTCAATGAGTGTGCCGGATACGGATCTGTGCTTCATCACTTCGCGGTTGCTGCCAATGGCAACAATGGTATCACCGGAGACCGCCATGGCCTCCGCAAACGGCTGATCCGCATTCCCCGTCCAGATCCTCGCATTGGTTATAATCATATCAGATGTTTGAATTGAGTTGTTGCATGAGATGGCAACCAGTAACAAGATGATGGCTGCAGGGAAAAGTGCTCTTTTCATACATGGCCTGATTTAGGAGTCGGTTTCGGGATAATGCTTTTCCTTAAACTCATTGAGAAGCGGAATGGCCTTCTCAAGGTTTTCTTCAAGGATATAGAGATCCATGACCGGCGGCACGGCTCCCAGGTATCCGAGCCCCGAGTCATTCTTAATCAGACTCTTTATGCCGGTCTCTTCAAGCATCTCCATCAGCAGGAGGGTAGTGGGTTCCGGGCCGGCGAATACCCTTATCAGTTTTTCTTCGTTTTCCATAATGTGTTTTTTTGTAGGTTTATCCGGGTAAAGGGTGCCTCCCCTGGTCAGACACGAGACACCGAACGAAAGAAAGATACCTGTCCAGCCCACCGCCTTTCGCAGAGAAAGATATGAATAGAGCTGTTTCGTATGGGCTGTTTTAAGTTCCATAAAATCAGTAAACTCATGCCAGACCGGCTGCACCCGGGGATGCCTGCGACAGCTGGTCTGCTCTGATCGGTTAAAGTACAATAATTATTCATATCCGGTTCAGGGTGAAACAAAAAATCCCGTAGCGCCGGCTACGGGATTTCTGTGAATTCCAGCATGGTTTATTGCCGGATTCAGATTAACATTTTTTGCTTAACAAGTATTGAATGAATGATTTACTCTCTGAACAGGGTGGATCACAGCAGCAAATATGATAGCCACTGCTGAGGTGTACATGATATCCCTGTCGGTCTCCGGGGCATAGATGCCGGAATTATCAAGGTTCCTGATGGTAATCCTGTTGAAACTGCAATCAAAATCCCGGACAGGATGAATACAGCTATTCAGGACTTTAATGATGAATGCTACTGTTATTAGCATCGTGACCCTCAGGGTTCTGCCGATGCTTTTTCTCATCGGTCCGGCGTATCTGTTTACAGTAAGTCTCATATCACTTTTCATTCAGGAATTCAGTTCATTGAAGAGCGCGATCCCTTTTTCGTCGAAGGTGCAGTTAAGCCAGTCGCTGTTAATCTCCGCACCGCTTTTCCTGTAGAAACTGATTGCCGGCTCATTCCAGTCGAGCACCTGCCAGCGTACACGCTTACAGTTTTCTTCTCTGGCCTCCCGCATCACCCGCTTCATCAGAGCCTCACCGATTCTCCGGTTCCGGAATTGCTTGCTGACAATGATATCCTCGAGGTAGATCGATTTTCCCACCCAGGTGAAATAGGCGAAGAAATATAAGGCCATGCCCACTATGCCGTGATTTGTACTCTCCGCCACGAAACAGCGGAAGTAATCTTTCTCCCGGCGCATCTGTTCCACCGTGTTGGTAACGGCATCAGGAGACCGTTCATATTCTGCCAGTTCTTTTATCAGGGCCATGATTGCCGGGAAATCCTCTTCGCCAGCTCTTCTGATATTTATTTTCATACGCTTGTCTGTTTTTTCAGGTAATGAATCCTGTCAGGCTTTACTGCCTTTTATGAGAGCCTTCATCTCATTGAAGTGATATACCCTGAAGCCTGGATCTTCGATCTTTGCGGCGGCGATCATGGCATGTGCCACGTCAAGGCCTTTTATGGGTTTGTACTTCGCCGGGAAGAGGAATGAAAGGGGAGGAGCGAAAATCTTTGAGATCTCTTCCGTCAGGCGGAACTCATTCCGTTTGCCCATAAGCAGTGAAGGCCGGAAAACGGAAACGGAGGGGATGCCCATTAGTGCAACTGCCTCCTCAACTTCACCCTTGAACTTCAGGTAGAAGTTGCTGCTTTTTGCTGATGCCCCGACTGAGGAGACAAGCGCAAAATGCCGGCAACCGGCTTCCAGAGAATGACGGGCCGCGTTCACGGGAATATCATGGTCAACCTTCCGGTAGGCATCCATGTCGCCTTTTACTTTCTTCCGGGTGGTGCCAACGGCGCAGAAGACTGCATAACTGCCGGCCACAGCAGACCCGAAAGCAACCGGATCATTAAAGTCGATGACAAACACCTCAGCGCCAGGCGGGATGTTTTCAGGCATTCTTCTGGTTATAAGCCGCACCTTTGTATAATGACTGTTTTTTGTCAGGAGCTCTGCCAGGTGACCGCCGATCAGGCCGGTGGCACCTATTACAGTTGCTGTAGAAGTAGTAGCGACCATGAGTTAGTTTGTTTGGGTAGTCAAAGATAACCATTATAGTCTTTAGTTCACTTGCCACGTTTATGGCAGATTTGTCCTCAGGCAAAATTAAGAATCGACTCTTCCATCACATTGTGCAGATCCTTATTCCATCCTGTACTGGCAGGTGGTGACAATAATAGTATAATGCCACCAGCCCGGAGGGCTGGCCATCCAATAGCCCCGGTTTTATCCGGGGTAAAAGACAATAACACCAAATCCCCCCCAAAGTTAATGTCAATTAACAAACAAGTCCCAGTCCCACCAAATGACAATAATGGTAATGATCACCCAGCCCGGAGGGCTGGCCATCCAATAGCCCCGGTTTTATCCGGGGTAAAAGACAATAACACCAAATCCCCCCCAAAGTAAATGTCAATTAACAAACAAGTCCCAGTCCCACCAAATGACAATAATGGTAATGATCACCCAGCCCGGAGGGCTGGTCATCCAATAGCCCCGGTTTTGTCCGGGGTAAAAGACAATAACACCAAATCCATCCCAAAGTAAATGTCAATTAACAAACAAGTTCCAGTCCCACCAAATGACAATAATGGTAATGATCACCCAGCCCGGAGGGCTGGCCATCCAATAGCCCCGGTTTTATCCGGGGTAAAAGACAATAACACCAAATCCCCCCCAAAGTTAATGTCAATTAACAAACAAGTCCCAGTCCCACCAAATGACAATAATGGTAATGATCACCCAGCCCGGAGGGCTGGTCATCCAATAGCCCCGGTTTTATCCGGGGTAAAAGACAATAACACCAAATCCATCCCAAAGTAAATGTCAATTAACAAACAAGTCCCAGTCCCACCAAATGACAATAATGGTAATGATCACCCAGCCCGGAGGGCTGGCCATCCAATAGCCCCGGTTTTGTCCGGGGTAAAAGACAATAATACCAAATCCACCCCGGAGGGGTGGCCGTCAGTAATCCCGTCAGTATCAAGTAAAAAATGAATAAAAAGAAGATAATCAAACAAGAAAGTACTCCTCCTTAAACGGTATCATATTTTTATTCAGAAGTCCTGTCAATTCCTCTTTATATGAAACCTTTCTGTGATGTTTCTCCTGATTCTGAACGTATTTTATAAGGACAGGCTTCATTGATATGTTATATGTAAATGCACCGTAGCCGACCTGCCATCCGGGGAAGCTTGTAAAAAGTTTTTTATCTCTGAGCATCATTTCATGGCTGGCTTTTTTAACATCTCGTACAAGATCAGCAAGGGTAATGGTTGTAGATAGATGCGTAATAATATGGATATGATTTGCATATCCTCCGACCTGATAAGGATGGCAGTTTCTTTTTCTCAAAACGCCAACAATGTACTCGAAAAGGCGATCCTGGTTTTCGGAATTAAGGAATTTTGTGTAGTGTTTACTACCAAAGACAATCTGGTAAAGAATTTGTGTGTAGGTTGACATATTTATTCCAATTAGAGTTAGCAGCATAACAAATATATGAAAATATATCAGAACAATCAATTGGAAGTCAACCCCTCCGGGGTTGTATCTGTTGTGGGGTGCGCTTTTCCCGGGATGTTACCCGGGTTATTGTAAGATGACACCTCCGGTGTCAGGCATTTCAATATAATGTAGGCATACAAATATTCCCTGCAATAATTTGTTGATCTTTGATCAGGGTGTAATACTATTTATTGGTAAGGTTATATTTGATAACTTTAAATCTGTGTATTACAACTCCGGATATGCCGGTGTTTGGATAATTAATTGGAAGTCAACCCCTCCGGGGTTGTATCTGTTGTGGGGTGCGCTTTTCCCGGGGTGTTACCCGGGTTATTGTAAGATGACACCTCCGGTGTCAGGGCACCAATGTTATTTTTACTAATTACTTTTAATCCATAATCGGGTAGGGGAAGCAGTACTGCCAGAACGGAACCGTTCCTTTTCCCCTATCAGGGAAATTAAAAATCCAGGTTGCTATTTATCTCCGAAAGAGATAACTGTTTTGATCCAAATGTAATAACAATTCTGGACTTTATATCAATGTCTAATGTCAATCGGTTCAATATCAGATGTTTAAATTTGCCAATGATGCTGTTAATACTGCTACTAATGCCACAAAGTTACCTGCCATGTGAACAGTAATTGCATAGGCATTGTTATCATATTTTTCTTGATAATAACCGGCAATCAGCCCAATAGTTGTTGCGAAAACAACTGATCTGATCACGAAAAGAGTTCCTGAACCTGATGTTATTACAATTAAATGTACTAATCCAAATGCAACTGCACTGATAATCACAGGAACACTAACATACTTTTTAATTATTTTTATCCCTTTAACTTTCAATGGTTTTAATATATTCTGGAGAAAGCCACGAAATAAAACTTCTTCTGCGATAGGTGTACAAATAAATATAAAAATAAAAAACTGCAGGGGAGACATTGCTGAATGTGCAGAATGAGATTCAATTTCTTTGACTCCCAATGTTTTTTCTATAATTGACATAATAATATTGACAACTATTGCTGCTAATAGCCCGAATAATATTGGTCTTAATGTTTTTTTAAATTTGGGCAATGAGATTTTATAATTCACATGCTTTTTAAAACCACAAATCAAACCAATTGAAAGAATCAGCATAAGCATGTTTGTTATAAAGGTGTCAGGAATAAATTCATTATTTAAACTGAAATTTTTACCTGCAAATGCTGATATTAGAAATACTATTATTGTTAACAATAATCCCCAGGTAACCCGTTCATTATTTTTCATCATAGTATAATTTTGATTTTAGCGGTATGATGCTTACCAGTTGGCAGACAGGGCACCCACATAACTGAAAATTATATAAATACGTGTTTATGCATTTAATATATATGTGGGTTTCATAATTCATTCTTTTATATGACCAACACTATTTGTTATTTACAGAATACTGTTGACGTATTGGTTTCAAAAGCACTACCACCAATAGTAACACACCGTAGAAAAAGTAAAACGAATGCAACCAATGGAAACCTTGCAGGAAATAGACTTCCATGTAGATCCAGATAATAAGTGCGAAGCCTGTATAAACCGACCAAGACCACGACCAATGCATGTCCGGATATATATTTACCATCTGTGCTAACTTACAGTCCTTTCGTTTTAGTAGTCCCCAAACGACAAAAACCGGCATCAGTCCAAGTACAACAAACAAAATCAGCCCGGGTATCAGAAAGTTTTTAAAAGGCGAATGTTGCAGAATTAATTCGGGTGTCATTTCCATCCACCCTTCGGGGAAAAGTAAAAAAGCACCGCCACCAAATAGAGCTCCAACTGAAAGGAAGAGCAAAAGGCCAACTAATAGATTTCGGGTTTTCATCTTTTTATGTTAACTTTTCAGTTGGAACAAAAATAATTACGTTGAATTTAAAGTGTAACAGAAAAGGTGTTACGTTTCTGTGACTTATTCGAGCAATGTCAAACTCTATTCTATCACTTGCCCCTGAGTAATACTCAAAATCGCCTTCCGGCAAATGACACATAACTTTGACTTTTTCAGGAATTTTTAAGTTTATTATCCTGATTTTTATAGCTATCTACTATAACCTGATAATTTAACTTCTTATAGCGGTTTATATCTTCATTTAAAGCCTTTTTTTAGGAGCAACAACAACATCATTGTTTCATTTTTGATATTTTGTTTTCCGTTATTATGCTATATTTTTCAAATATTTGAATTAGAGAATTAGTTACCCGAGAAGACAATAATACGTTCTGCCATTTCTTGCGGATGCAAAGATGCCATGCTGGCGTGTCCTTTGTTTTTTAATTTGATGAACTCAGTATAAAAAATAGAAAGTTGTAAATAAAATAAGTCAATGAGTTGAAGTGTGGAAACTCTTTTGAGGTAAACAGACCTGAAATGTTGATTGGTGAGTTGTCAACAAAGTAGTTTATAATTGCCGCAATAAAGATGATTAAAAATGGACTGAATAATGCTATAATCAAATAAATTAGCGGTTTAGCCTGAAAGCATTTTTTAATTAACTGTTTTAATCAATACATTTACGACTATACTTGCGCCATTTGTATTCTTTCGTTTATTTGAGATTTCTCTGAAAACCCTGATATATCAATATTTCAGAGTATAATAAAGAACAACTCAGTATTGTCTCCGTTTTGTCGTTCTTTTATGGCTAGGGACTGAGTGGTTGATACAATTTTTTTGTGATGAATACTACGTATGACTTGCTGCCCAGAGTTTATCAGCTTTGAGAGCCCAGCGGTCTGCATAGGGCTTACACTTAGCATACAAATCGTCAATGTTTTCAGGAGACTGCATATCGGTTGAATGAGCACCGGAATTTTTGACCATGTTGCATAAACACTCCGGATTTTCCAACATTGGACAAGGACGAAGCATATTGTCATTAAAAGGTTGCCCTTCTTTATAAGCCATAAATAAAGGTCGTTTCAAAGCTTCCAGAAGTGTATGAGTTCTAATATTGGAATCTGCGTAGTGAATAAAAGCACAAGGCTCTATATCACCATTGGCGTTAATGTGCAGGTAGCTGCGACCACCTGCAATACATCCGTTAATATATTCACCGTCATCTTGGAAATCGATTGTAAAAATAGGTTTGGTTTTTCTGTATTCTCTTATTTTACGGTACATAACCTCACGTTGTTCAGGTAAGGGCAATAGTTCAGGAACAGCAGTATTGCCAATAGGCATATAGTGAAAAAACCATGCAAATTTTGCTCCTGACTCAACTAACATATCGATATATTCTTCCGAACTGAGAGAATCAATATTTTTAGAAGTATAGCAACAGGATGCTCCAAACGGCAGTTTTTTCTCTTTCAAAATACGCATAGCATTTTTAACTTTCCGGTAAGTCCCTTTACCTCGACGAAAATCAGTTGCTTCCTCAAAACCTTCAATGCTGATAGCCGGTATAAAGTTCTTAACACGCAACATCTCGTCAGCAAACTTTTCATCTATCAAAGTTCCATTGGTGAAAGCCAGAAACATGCAGTCAGGATGGGCTTCACACAAACGAATGATATCATCTTTGCGAACCAACGGTTCACCGCCAGAGTAAATATACATGTATGCACCCAACTCGATGCCCTGACGAATAATATCATCAAGAACCTCATATTCCAAATTCAGTTTATGACCGTAATCCGCCGCCCAACATCCCATACATTTTAAATTGCAGGCGGATGTAAGATCCATCAAAATAGCCCACGGAATATTACATCCGTGTTCCTGTCTATATTTTTCATGTTGGTGTGAAGCAGCCAGGGAAGCATTAACAATAAAATTCTCAAAGAAAACTTTGAAAACATCACGATCTATGTCAGTCCAAAGACTCTTAATCATTACGTTCCAGTTGTTATCCGGATCATTAATAATAGTACGGAAGGGTTTAATTAAAGATGCATTTTTACCGTACTTCTCAAACTTTTCAGCCCATCTTATGAGTTTGGGCAAACCCTTTTCCGGATCTTCATCAAGGTAGCTAAGAACTTGGTTCATTGCAAGTGCTTGCATTTTTTCTTTAAATGTTCTGTTCATGGCAGGTATCTCCTTTTTATTTTTAATACAATTGTTTTAATACGTCAAAAAAATCTTTGTACTTTGCAGCAATGTTGTTAATTATATTTATATGACTGACTACCGGAGAAATACACGGACTTCATCCGACGTGAATATTTTTTTATTGTTATTTTACAAATGCACTAATGGTTATTTATATTTTATTTTGATGTTGTCAATCCCCGGAGAATATTTTTGTCTAATTAAATAGCTGCTAACTTAGAGTTAGCTGCTATTTCTACAGGTTACACACTACTTTCTTTCCAGTATTTCCATAAACTCATCACCCGTTATGGTTTCTTTTTCAATCAAATATTTGGAAAGTTCATGCATTTTGGCCTCGTTATCCTTAATGATTTTTTTCGCCTTTTCGTGAGCCTTCTTCACAATAGAAAGCACCACTTCATCCACCTGAGCTGCAGTATTTGCCGAGCAAGTCAAGGAAGTATCGCTGCCTAAATAGGGATTATTTACCGTTTCCAGTGCCACCATATCAAACTCGTCGCTCATCCCGTAGCGAGTTATCATGGCACGAGCAATTTTTGTAGCCTGCTCAATATCGTTGGATGCGCCTGTAGTAATTCGGTTGAAAATCACCTCTTCAGCGGCACGTCCTCCCGTCAATGTTGCGATTCTATTTTCTAAGTCTTCTTTGCTGTATAAGTTGCGTTCGCCAGAGTCAACCTGCATGGTGTAGCCCAATGCGCCCGATGTACGCGGAATAATGGTGATTTTATGTACCGGTGCCGAATGTGTCTGCATCGCGGCAACCATAGCGTGACCGATTTCGTGATAAGCGATTACCTGTTTTTCCTCGTCGGAAATCACTTTCCCTTTTCGTTGCGCTCCGGCAATCACCGTTTCGATGCTCTCTTCCAAATCGGCAGTGCTTACGCTGGTTCTGTTTTGTCTTACAGCTCTCAGAGCGGCTTCATTCACGATATTGGCTATTTCCGCACCCGATGCTCCCGAAGTAGCTCGTGCAATCAGATCCGAATCAATCTCTACGTGTTTTACTTTTTTCAGATGCACTTCCAAAATGGCTTTTCGTCCTTCAAGATCGGGAAGTTCCATTTGCACACGGCGGTCAAACCTTCCGGGACGAAGCAAGGCTTTATCAAGGCTTTCCGGACGATTGGTGGCAGCCAAAATAACCACACCTTTTTTCCCGTCAAAACCGTCCATTTCGGTAAGCAGTTGGTTCAATGTTTGTTCTCGCTCATCGTTGGAACTCATTCTGTCACGTTTTTTACCGATGGCATCAATCTCATCAATAAAGACAATACAAGGTGCTTTTTTATTGGCCTGACTGAACAGGTCGCGCACTTTGGCGGCACCCATTCCAACGAACATCTGAACAAATTCAGACCCTGAAAGCGCAAAGAAAGGTACTTTTGCTTCGCCTGCTACAGCTCTTGCTATCAAGGTTTTACCTGTTCCCGGAGGACCGACAAGCAGAACGCCTTTCGGCAAGGAAGCACCTATTTCGCTGTATTTCTTCGGGTTATGCAGAAAGTCCACAATTTCACTCAATGACTCTTTCGCCTCTTCCTGTCCTGCCACATCGGCAAAGGTGGTTTTTATTTCGTCTTCGGCATATATTTTCTCCTTATTTTTCCCGAAACTCATGTAATTTCCGCCTATTCTTCCGCCCATCGATTTCATGGCGCTTTTCCAAATAAAATAGAAAATCACTCCCGGAAGTACCCAGTAAAGCATGAAAGTTAAAATAGGCGAATTTTCACGGGGAATGGTTTCGGTAAATTCAATTTTTCCGTTTTCATTCGGACTTTCAGCCTCCAGCAGTCGATCCACTAAATTGGCATCATTCATTTTTCCGGTCTGATAAAGGGCATCTATAGGTTTACCTTGCTTATCCACACTACCATCGGGCGTGGTAAAATAGATTTTTTTACCGTCGATATTGACCTGTTTGATTAAGCCTGAATCAACTTTATTAATAAAGCTGCTGTAGGTGGTCGGGATAATTTTTTGCTTGAAAAGGTATGGAAAAACCAGCGAGTTAAGTATCAGCAATATCCCGAGTGTCCAAAGGAAACTACTCCAATTGAAATTGGGGGATTGAGATAAATTATCATTTTGTTTATTACTCTTCATCGTATTCTAATTTGTTGTTATTTTATTTTCTAAATTTTTTTCGTCAGTCTATCATATTTTTTACAATTTGACAGAATTTCTTCGGTATCTGTTTCATTTAATTTTATTGTCGCAGCATGTTTTCCTATTTCCACCAATTTATCCTTATTGTCGAAATCAAACATATGAGTTTGTTCCAATCCGTGAACTTCTATAAGAATGTCACAAAGCTTACTGTCTTCCAATACATTGGAATTAGACATCATTTTGAATGTATGTTCAGCTACTGACTTCATAGTCAGTGGTTTAGTTAGTTTCTGCATTAGCGACACATTGCTTGCAATTACGTATCTGCATTGGTCACGAATGATGGATACAGGTAGATTTTTAAAAATTCCTCCATCGCAATAATATTTTCCGTCTATTTTTTGTGGTTCAAAAAGAATGGGTACGCTACATGAAGCAACCACCGCTTCTACCAAATTTTTTCCTTCGGAAAATGTATAAGTTGTAGAATTATGCATATCAGCTACAACTGCAACAAGAGGAATTTTAAGTTCTTCGAAAGATTTTGCCCGCAAGTGTTTACGAAGGAAATCTGAAATGCCGGTAGTTTTAAAAAATCCCGATGTTGGTTTGGTTACTTCTACCAATTGTTTGAAATACACATGTTCCGATATTTCTAAAATCTCTTCAGGAGAATATCCGTCGGCATATAAGACTCCGACAAGCGAACCCGCACTTGTTCCTGCAATTATTTGGGGTTTTATTCCATAAGCTTCCAAGGCACTTAATACGCCTAAATGAGCGAATCCACGTGCCCCTCCGCCACTTAGTGCATATCCTAAATTGTATGGATAAATAGGTAATTTCATATTTATAATTAATGAGTACATAATTAACACTATATGTGTTAATTATCTTTACCCATTATTCACATAAACTTGTCTGAAATTCACTATTTTGAGCATTTTAAAGTTGCTCTATATAAGGTGGGTGATAAATTGGTTTGCTTTTTGAAAAAATTGCTAAAGGATGATACTTCGGAGAAACCAAGCTTTTCTGAAATTTGACTGATGTTAAGGCTATAATCCCTTAACAACAATTTGGCATTGTCAGTAATTTTCTCATTGATAAAAAAGCCTGGTGACTTTCCGGTAGTCGCTTTAACTGCATGCATCAGATATTTGGGTGAGATATTCAATTGATCTGCAAAGTAGGCAGTTTTATGACTCATTTTTATAGGTTGGATAAGTAAATTTAGAAAAGCATCGGTAATCTTTTCATTCCTTGTTGAACGAATTTCGACTTTATTACTTTTGAGAAAAATTTCGGCTACCTCACAAATAGCAGCCAATAACAAATTGCGCAATGCTTCGAGCTGTAAATCAGAGCCTTTGGCTTCTCTTTTTCTGTAAATAAATTTATAAATATCGATAAGATTTTTCTGCTCTTCTTTTGTAAGTTTAGCGAGTGTATAATGATTTTTGGAAACTTGTCGAAAAGGATATATAAGTTGAGCATTAATGATATATTTTGACAAGAAATCACGTGCCACGAACATCAAAATGCCATTGTAATGTCTTCTTGAACGAACAATATGCACAATGGACGAAGGGAACGTAATAAGCAAGGTGGATGCTGTCAGATTGTAATCTACTTCATTGATACTGATGTCAATATCCCCATCAGTGCAAAGCATAATACTCAAATAGTTTTGCATATCGGCCGTTGAGTTTTCAATTATCGGAAATGCGCCGTGGCAGAAAAAAAAATCTTTCTCCTGCCAATCATAGCCAAGTTGTATTAAGGCTTCTTGAAATGTAAAATATGTTTTTTGTGGGGTATTAGTCATGAAGTGGCCTAATTGTTTCGGACAGTATTTTTTAATTTATTTCTTTTATTCGTTCTTTGACAAATATAATTAATTAGTTTCTTTGTTAAGCGGCATAATTCAGGCTTGAATGTGATAGTGTTTCAAAAAGTGTGTCTGTAGTATCCATGAGAAAAGGTCTTCAATTTTAGTTTTGCATTATGAGTAAAAAAATGTTAAACCAATACTTTTGTCTCAAGGAAAATTATTCAAGTCGGTAATTTTATTCCAAACTTTTTCTACTGGACACAATATTGTAACTTTTATATTTACAATTGCCATAATAGAGCTTTTCCTGTCAAATTCACCTATTTCTTCTTTTTAGATTTCGGAACAGGTAATTCATCAAATATTGCGTTAAATAATCCTTTCAAATAATCTTTATTATCAACATTATCAACCAACAGCATTTCTTTTGCACCCTCGTACGGCAATTCATATATTACGTCTTGCATATAATCTATTGCGGATTGCACAGGTTTTACAAGAAATCTATTATCATATATTCCACCTACAATTTTTCCTCTGTAATACAGAATATATTATTCTGCCATCATTGTTACGTAACTTATGTCATCCAAATCGGATAATTGTTCTAAAATAAAATCCAAATATTCTTTTCTTGATGCCATAATTTCTTATCATTTCGTTTTAAAAGTTGCAGTTTTTTCAATAAATTGTATGATTTCGCTGTTTAATTCTTCTGAATATTCCATGGGTAACGAATGAGTTGCATTTTTCCATAGTTTAGCGGTACGGTTAGATGCCGATTTCGAAGCACTTTTCTATCTAGTTACAACTACTTTCAATACGAGCCATGCTGTTCAAATACCCACTGCACCGGCAATTAACTATGTTGAGGTGGTGTGTTTATTTATCATTTTTTCTCAACACTGAATCTCAAAACAGTTTTCAATTTATCTGCGGAAACCTTTCTTGCGTCGCTAAGATAAATTTCCCGGTGAGTTTTTGATTTTCGACTATAATTTTCTTGTTCGGCAAAACTTTCCATAAGTTTAAAGCTTACAGGTTCATTGTCATAACTGCCTAAATGGAGCATTTGAATACAATCACCTTCTATTATTTCTTCAAATCTGACTTGTTCAAATAAAATATGTGGCTTCTTCTTTTTAGTCTGTTCGAGTATTTGCAAGGCAAAATCTTTGTCAACAAAGTCAGGTTGACGTATCATTAATTTAAAAACAAAATCATTCTTATTTATCGTCCCGTCAAATGATTTCCTGGCTTCATCATTTAAGTCCCAAACACCTTCAAGGGGATAAACGGTATAATCAAAATATCCTTTGGGTTCAATCCCTTTCCTGGGGCTCATTTTTATTCCATAAGACAGAGAATATAAAACCCCAATATATTCAGCAAAAAAATCATCATTGGGATTTCCGCTTCCCTCAATTGTGAAAAATTTAAATTTGGGAATACTAATCAATTCTGGCTTATTTTTCGGTAAGTAGAATTGTTTCTCGTTTTTTTTCCATTCGTGTTTCATCATAATATAATTTTGATTTTAATGGTATGATGCTTGTCCCGCTCAAGCGGGGGAACCCACATGTTTGAAAATTATATTCATACGTGTTTGTCCCGCCTAAGGCGGGATGTGGGTTTCATGTTTTTTCCTGATTAAGTGGATTACAATGAAAAATTCACTCGATACGTTACCATTGGCATAAATCCTTGTAGCAGCATCTCTGAATATGTACCTTTATTAAGGTCAAAGGATAGCCCATAAATATTTTTCCGATTTGTTACGTTTTGTAAGTCAATGGCCAATTCGTCTGTAAATCTTTTCCAATTTTTCCTGTAGCCTATTCGTAAGTCTGTTCTGAAATAATAACGTACTTGCAACTCATTTATACGGCTGTTATCGTACACTAATCTGCGTTGTTGTTTGCTCTCCTCCTCAAATACGGGTGTGTAGCGTGTACCGCCTGCCAATGAACTTTTTACATCGGCAAAGAGTGTCCATCCTTTTTTAAGCGTTAATTCATAACCTGAAGCAATGTTAAAGAGATATTTTCCGTCGAAAACAGTACTCCATTCTTTTTTGTTAAATCCGTTTGTATAGGTTGATCTGTAAAGCGTAGAATTAAACAACAGGTAGTAATTTTTGCTCATATACTTTTCAATAGAGAACTCGATACCATAATTTTCCCCCGTTCCCTTATTAACCAGATTTCCCTCACGCATAATTACATTTTCACCGGCACCACCTGCTTGTAGAATAGTATAAGTTTCGTTGGGGTCGTTTTTCACAGGGATATTATAGAGCCATTGATAGTAAGTCTCCGCTTTGAAATGCCAATCGGATGCAAAACTCCAACTATATGAAAAGTCGGCGTGTGCACTTTTCATAAATCCAAGTTTTTTGTTGCTAAGCTCAATTTCACCTTGTGGGGTGAGTGTTCGGATAAAGTAGAACGAGCGGGGAATCATCTGACTATACAATCCACCTGCCAATGCAAAAGTATGCTTTGAGACGGGCGTGTAACGTGCGCCAAATCGTGGCTCAACCGAATAAGTATTATTCATATCAAGATACATGCCATGCAGTCCACCTGTCAATATCAACCTGGATGCTATATTTTGCCTGTACTGTGCATAAGCTCGCCAAAGACCGAAATTTCCTTTCTCGTCAACATTGGTAAAAATTCCCCTTTCATCGCTATACGATTCTTTCTCCAGATAATTTACATTATACAAATCATATTTCACTCCCGCCTCTATCAACGAAGTATAGGAAAAACGATGTTCTATTTTAGAATAGAGAGAATATTTATCTTCCAAAGCCTGCTCGTCCCACAATGTTTTCCACTCTGCATTTGGCTGTCTCAAAGACATTGTGTCCACCGGCATATGTGTGTCGCTCCTTACAAAAGAGAGCAATGTAGTAAGTTTTGTTTTTGGTGTAAAGTCAATGCTATGTGTAACTCCAAGGATGTAAGTTTTAGCATCAATTTTGATGCGTTGATCATACTGCCCAAGTAAATCTTCATCAAATTCAACCATTCCTACTTCAGATGTTACAAAGTTTATTCCGCTGCTACCGTATAACCCAATGACAGAAAGTTGGTTTTTCTTATTTATATCAAAGTTAAGTTTCATAGTAAAATCCTGATATTTTGGAGTTATACCCGAATAAAAACCTAACTTCTCCATCAAGTCGGGAATAGAATATCTGTACGAAACAAGATAGGATGAAGTGTTATTTTTTGAAAAATAACCTTCCGAACCCGCTTCAATACCGTTAAAACCCATCTGTCCCCAAAACTCATGCTTTTGGTTGTTTCCCTTTCTCATCTGCAAGTCAAATATCCCTGCCATCGCATTGCCGTAGGGCGCGGGCCACGCACTCATATGAAAATCAGAATTCGCGAGTAAATTGGTATTAAGCATGGTAACCTGGCCACCTGTCA
>Ga0209201_1000962_pt1 | contig 36092 bp, 24 predicted proteins | sample AD_UKC055_MetaG_FD_184411 | JGI IMG/M metagenome (GOLD analysis project Ga0209201, IMG submission 184411) | Active sludge microbial communities of municipal wastewater-treating anaerobic digesters from USA - AD_UKC055_MetaG (SPAdes) (version 2) | ecosystem: Engineered > Bioreactor > Anaerobic >... | reverse complement strand
CTGGGTTTCTTCCATGGTCCTTTCAATCAGTATGCAAAACTAATAAATTTTCGCCGTAGGCGATAAAGCATTGTAAATGCCATGCCCCCGGAAGCCGTCACACCGATTTGTTTATTTTGGGCGCTCTTTTCCTGACCGTTAACCCAAAATCTTGAAGTTTTCGGCCCAAGATGTCATCTGTTGCCACTTTGGCAATATCACCTTCCAGTCCAAGCACGAACAATACTTTAACATATGCCCCTATTGTCACATTGGAGTTGCCTCTTTCAATTGAGTGCAATGTGGGTCTGCTGATATCAGCCCTCTCTGCAACCTGTTCCATACTGTATCTTCTTCTCAGCCTCGCAAGCCGGATGTTCTCACCAAGGATAGTCAGCGGCTTCTGTGCCCGTGGCAAAAGTATGTTGTTTCTTGTTTTCATAACAATAACTCTATTTTACAAATATAAGCATTTTTGTAAATTATAGTTAGTGTTATAAAATAAATTATTGATTAACCTCTTATATCCGGTCTGGCTTCAACTGACCATTCTATTTTGTACTTAGCCATTCCCTGATCTCCTTCTGTAAAGCATCATTTGAGATAGTCTGCTATATTTCGACTGTACTCATCTTTGAGCCTTTAACAAATTTACAATTATATGCCCATTAAGTTCGCTCATTGTTTTTAGGCATGATTGACCATCATAGGAGAAATGGCCACGTGTCAAATTTCAAAATCCCCAGACAACCCCACCGCTGATTGTTGTGGTGCGGCCATACAGATGGGTGGGGTACCAGTCTTCTTCGCCGGTGATGTTGCTCCGTATCAGCGAGGCGCGGACCTGCACCCCGCCGGTGATCATGTAACTGACATCCAGGCCGGTGGTGACATTCCGCCATTCTATGCTCTCCAGGTAAGGCAGCCCAACCCGCGGCCCGCCGATGCTCTGGTAGTCAGGTCCCCGTTCTGAGCGTTCATGCCACAGTCTGACACCGGCAGCACGCACCGGCCGCCAGTCGAGGGCAAAATACCAGCTCCGGCTGTTATCGCGCAGCCAGTGGCCGAGGTTGTATCCCTGGTTCTCGAAGGTGGTGACAGGCACATTATGCTGGAAGGTGAGGGGATAGGTGAAGGTGCACTCGGCAGTCAGCCAGATGTCAGGCATAAAGCTGAAATTACCTGTGCGGAACCCGCCCTTCCATGAGAAGAAATTGTAATCGGAGTTGGTGAACCGCGCCGTGGAGAGTTCATCTATGAACAGTGTACCATAGAGGTGCAGGTGCTTTATATTGTTCGAGCTGATATCAAGGAACATCTGGGAGTTGCTGTTGTTGATGCCCGAGTTGACGCTGTGGTCGACAGACTTGTAGAAGAAAACCGGCATCAGGTAGTAGGGGGTGATGCGCGGATCAGACCAGATGACGCTGTTGCCGGCGGAGATATGCAGCCGCTCCACCGGGGTGAAGGTGAAGATGTTTGCCGCGATATATTTACGGCGGTAGTGCTCACGGTACTCGGTACCATATGCGTTGGTGACCCAATACGATCGTGTTGAGTCGATCACCATCGAGGTAAGCCAGCCGTGTATCCAGGTCATCTCACCCCATTTTACCGGTTTGAGATGAAGCCTGATATGCATGAACGATGGAGCACGCCCGGAGAGAATGTTGGTGCCGCCATATCCGCTGCCCCACACCGGGGAGTCCTTGAGAAAGGCAATGTCGCCCCACTTCCACATGTAACTTACGCCGCCGGTCATCTCGGAAAAATCAGTTTCATTCTTGATGTGCCCGCCGCGTTCCCGTGTGAGGTATTCGGCGTGGCCCATAAGCGGGTCCTGGTGGTTGTCCTGCAATGCTGCGAAGAACGCCCATCTGCCGTAGTTTCCATACGCCTTCGCACCGTTTTTCCAGGCGATTGTGCGCTGCCGCGAAGTGCTGCCTGTTCCGCTGCCCGAACCACCGTCTGAGCCGGATGTAATCCCGCCCGTCAGTCCAAGGATTGGCGAAACGGTTACGCTGAAGAGTGAGTCGCGGTAATATGCGGTGGCAGGACTGAGCAGAAGCTTGAATTTGCCGTCCGGTTCACCGGGGCTGTAGATGTTCAGCCAGAAGTCGAGTTCCTTCTGCTGGCGAGGGGTGAGACGGTTTTGCAGCGCCGCCAGACTATCCGGCCGGGCGGCAGCCTCCCCGAGTTTCTGCCTGATTATCTGCCTGCTGTAAGGCTTTACCGCCCCGTTGAGCGAGATCACCCCGTCAGCCGCGAGCTCGTCCAGAAACAGGTAAACGGCCTCGTCGCCCGTCGGTTCGGGAATCATCTGCGCGCGCGCGGGAGCGCACCAACACAATATTAGCAGTGTTGATAAAGTTACTATGTATGTTGAATACTTCACAAAATGAGGCTTTCCACAAAGATAACGCTTGTAGCATATTTGCGGCATACTGTCGAAAATCTATAGGGAAATGAACCGGGGGAAATTTCGTGTAATCACGCTTGGGGCTGACATTCTGATACTTGCATCGTCATACATCCTCATGTCGATGCTCAAGCCGGCCGGCCTGAAAACCTACATGCTCTCGCACATCACATTCTTCCTGATGCTGGCCTTTTTGTGGATTGTGGTCTCCGCCGTCAGCGGGAAGATAGGCCGCGGCCGCATAGTCAATCTCCGCACACTCTTTTCGCGGGTCCTCACCGCCAACCTGATCGCTACGAGCATTTCAGCACTGCTGCTCTTCGCCCTGCGCGACCTGAGCTACTCGAGGCAGGTGGTGTTCGGCACTGCCATCACCGCAACTATCCTCGAGCTTGTATTAGGTTCGGTTTATCTCGCCTTCCGCAAGGCGCCGCTGATCACCCCGGCAGAAATAAAGCTTTCCGAGCGCGAGCTCGTAGCACGCTCTCATCCTGGTGAAGCAAGCGATATCATCCCTGATCCGGCTCTGACAATGAGGCTCCAGGAGGGATGTTCAAGAGTTCGCGCCGAGGCGCTTTCATCCCTGGTAAGCCGGGAGGATGCGGCACGACTTGCAATAGTGTCAACCTCAGAAGCATTTAACATTCAGAATCTTGAGCATGACCAATACACCTGCATAATCAACCTCAAGCCGATGAACGGCATCAGGAAACTCGACAGGTTCCTCGATACAGTCAACGGCAGGCTGGGGGTCTACGGACTCTTCATCTGCTCGGTGGAGACACTGGAGCAAAGGGCCGAGCGGCTGAAAGAGAAGTATTCATCGTTTGTTTATTACCTGATTTTCCTGCCCGATTTCCTGATCAACCGTGTAATTCCGCGTCTGCGTATCACCCGCGGGCTCTGGGAGTTTTTTACCGGCGGCGCCAATGCACCGTTCTCGAGGGCTGAGGCACTGGGCCGGCTGAGTCGCGCAGGCTTTGCAATCAAACAGGAAAAATTCGCCGGGGACATGCTGTGCATCAAGGCGGAACGTCGCTCTGAACCCAGGCCGGCCAACGAGAACGGTTACGGGATGATAATAACGCTGCCGCGAATCGGTCGAGACGGGCGTACCTTCAATGTCTACAAGCTTCGCACAATGCATCCCTACTCGGAATATATACAGGATTATGTATACGGACTACACTCCATCGCCGACGGCGGGAAGATGAAGGACGATTTCCGGGTGACGGCGTGGGGACACTTTGCAAGGAAAGTATGGCTCGATGAGCTGCCGATGATAGTGAATATCCTCAAGGGCGACATCAAGCTGTTCGGCGTGAGACCGCTTTCGAAACATTATTTCAGCCTCTATGACGATGAGATCCGTGACCGTCGCATAAGGTACAAGCCGGGCCTCCTGCCGCCGTACTATGCCGATCTGCCCACCGGCCTCGAGGCTATTCAGCACTCGGAGCTGAAGTATTTCGACTCATGGGACCAGAATCCGCTTGGCACTGACATCCGTTACTTCGCCCGCAGCATCTATAATATTTTCTTCAGGAACGCGCGGTCAGCTTAAATGTCGGAAGGTCGGAGGCCTGGCCACTGAAGTCTTAATCAGGGCATGTTCTTTTATTCAGATCAGATCCCAGTATCCATACTTATCACTTCCTGTTCTGCTTATTTTGCCTTCAAGTTTCAGCCTTTCAAGGTCACGCAGAATAGTCCTTCTGTTTACTTTCATTCTCCGGGCCATTTCATTGACTGTTACGGAAGGGTTCTTTCTGATGATTTCAAGTAATGCTTCCACACGTTTTACAGTGACATTTACAGTGACATTTACAGTGACATCTTCAGTGACATTTGCCTTCTTTTTATAAAGGATGACTCTGAATCCATTAAAAATTTCCTCAAAAACAGGTGGCACAATTCCGTGGTTCTTACAGATATTTAGTATCCGGTTTATTCCTGATCCATATCGTTCAGTCAGTCCGGCCTCCTTAAAAGCCCTGGCAATCAGCTTATTTCTGCATTGAGATACATAATTGCCGGATAAAAGATCCTGAACAGTAATTCCACTGGTTAACCTTCCGGGATTAAAGAACTCAATACGGTCATCAAACATCTTTATCACACTTCCGGAACTTTCACGGTAATCTCTGTGCACTATCATATTTACAATGATTTCCCGGATAGCATCAACCGGGTAATCAAATTTCTCGGTACGCTGTGGTTCTCCGTTGAAGATATATTCAACCATCAGGTGCTTTTTAATAAAATTTAAAACCTCATCCACCTCCGAGAAAAGGTCGGTATTCAACGAGAGGCTGTCTATGATGGTTGATTCTCCCTTGAATCTTCCTGCCTGCAAATCGCTGATCAGACAATAGTTTCTGGCAAAAAGCAGAAATCCGCCAAAGGTCAACTGGTTCCGGCGTACTATTTCAAGCTTTGCCAGAAACTCCAGCGGATCAATGATAAGGAGATTCCCGGTATGGTGTTCTATCCGGCGCATAAAGACCCTGACCTTGTCCAGCGACAATGAATCAACTCCGTGTTCCGGGTCAGCATAGTAATCCCAACTGCTGTTTATTGTCCGAAGGTACTCACTGGCAATTTCATCAGTGTTCATTAAGTGGTTCGAATTGGCGACACGTTTAAAGTATTTGCTACGCATCGAAACCGGTTTAACAGGGGATTCGGGCACTGTCAGAGCAACTACAACTTTATCTTTGTAATCTACATACTCCGCAAATGGTGCCACTGCGGGGGTCGTCTTATTCTTTACTTCGTTAAGCCAGTTTTGTACAGATTCATGATTGGTTGTAATCCCGGATATCTTTCTGTCATCTGAAATCCCAATCAGAACCGAGCCACCGGATGTATTGGCAAATGCAACAAGTGTCTCTATTACCTTGTTGTCGAACGAGCTTTTGAATTCAATGCGAAGGCCCTCTCCTTCAGATAACATTATGTCAATGTCTTTGGAATTCATCGAACCAATGAAATCTTTTATTCAGGAATGCAGCAAAGTGGTTTTCAGCCGAAGCTTAACCACAGTTAAAGTTACGAAAGATCATTTAAAACTCACACTCTTTTCTCAGCGGATTTTCTGAACTAAAAAGGCCAGGGTTTCACATTACCTTCAAATTTCAGGCAACGGTGATTACCTCTAACGGATACCATGAGGCCATAGGAACAATTCTCTCCGCCAGCTCGACCTCATAACTAAGATTCATAAAATCGCAAATCATATCCTCTTTAGGGAATGAACTGTGGCAATATACCGGAATGACGTTGTCCGGCACAATCCCAATATCATCAACTCCGGTAACCTTCCGGACAATCCTGTCAGCGTCACGCAACTCAAAGCTGATTCCATTTTCATGCATGGCAATTGCCATTCGCACTGTCTCCTCCACCCTTGCTGAGCTGGAACCGTCAAGCGCCAGATGCCAGTTCCCGTCCACATCAAAAACATATAATGATATGTGCGTGTAGTTACCTCCCCTGCAGATTTCCCGGGGATGGGCACCCATCACCTGGTCACTGTGGTACCAATTGCGAAAATCATCTGGTGAATTTCCGTCAATTTTAGAGAGGCCGGCATCCCGGCCGTCAGCTTTTCCAAGATATTTCTCACGTGGTGACAACCTGATTTTATGTGCCCCGAAATAGTCATTGGCGTCGTATCCAGTTTCGCAGATCCGGAAAAAGGTGTCAGCGGTCATTTCAGTGTACGGTTGAGCTTTTGCTTTAGCAGTACTTTTAACAAAATCAAGTAACCTGCTCACCGTATCCTCACCTAGGTTCTTATCAAACCTGTTGGCATCATCACCCAGGATATCCCAGAGCTTAGCCCTGTTGATCTTCCCGTATCGTTTTGAAAAAGGAAGATTATTGCGGATATATGCGTTATAGGCTGAAGGGTTGTCCTTAAGCTTATCCATTTCGGTATTAATCTTTTCCTGGAGCCAATCGGTGAATTGCCCAAACAGATCAAGGAGCGGAGAATGTGATGGATTCACCGTATCTTCCGCACGGGTGCGGGCAATAAGCTTGCCATCAAGGAAAAAGAACTTCTCGTCCATGTATTCCCTGGTGGAAAACTCGTACCATTTGGTATTTTCAGGGTAATAGTCTTTCCAAAGCTGTTCAAATTCCGATCTTGACTCTACTTCTCCGTCCCTTTTGAGTTCCTTATAATCACCAAAAGCTTCTATGGGGCCACGTTCAACCTCGAGCCAGGCAGTACGGGTCTTGTCATTATCTCCGTGTTTTACGAGGCTGAATGTTTCATAGATCTCCAGCAGCTTCCGAAAAGCGTCATGAGATACTGCTTTATATTCAGGTTGGATACGGTCTTTGATGATATCAACCTGAGGTGCATAAATTGTACTCTGTTTCATTTTATTATAGTGCCTTCGAAGACATCTTCAATGACATCTTCAATGACATCTCCGGTGACATTGATGTTTTATTTTCAGATATAAAAAGCAAAAGGCCACGGGCTCAAGGACCTGTGACCTTATGATTGAGACCCGGAGTCCCCTATTCTATTTCTGCTTCAGTTTTGCCTCCATGCACAGGGTGGCATGGGGTACGGCGCGCAGGCGCTCCTTGCTGATAAGCTGACCCGTCTCACGGCATATGCCGTAGGTCTTGTTCTCTATGCGAACCAACGCGGCCTGCAAATGCTGAATGAACTTCAGCTGCCGTTGTGCGAGCCTGCCGGCCTCCTCCTTTGACAGGGTGGTTGCACCCTCCTCCAGCACCTTGAAGGTGGGCGAGGTGTCCATAGTGTCATTATTATCCTCGTGGGTTATGCTTGCCTTGAGCACATCATAATCCCTCCTTGCTTTCTCGAGCTTGGCCATGATGATCTGCCTGAATTCCTCCAGCTCCTCATCCGAATATCTTGTCTTTTCTGCCATGGCTACCGATGTTAGTATTATCCGGCAAATGTAATATAAATTAACATATAATATTCACTATTATTGTGAGGCAGCAGGCATTGGGCAATAGGCAATAGTGAAATGCTGATAATCTGTATCTTGACAAGTCCCGGAATAATCAATTTTAATGGTATTCAACACCCATTTTCCTGGCTTTTGCCGCGTTGCGGAAAAAAGGATGTGTCTGAATAGCGCCAGCCTCAGAAGAAATGTAAAATCAATCAAAAACCTGCTCCGGCAACAACTCACGGACAATTTTAATTGATCCCCAGGCAAATACATTTCTGAAAAGTAGCTTTACAGCATATTTCCCTGTCTGAAAAGGAGTTAATTTTCCTTCCGTTTCTTAAGGTAACAACATGAGAAATTTCCTGAATTATCTGTTACTGGGATTGGCATTTGAAATCCCGGTTCTGACCTCTTTTGGCCAGGTCAGCATCAGCCCCGATAATTCTCAACCGGACGCCAGCGCAATGCTTGATATCAGGTCGACTGACAGGGGCTTGCTTATCCCCAGAATGACTCATTCGCAGCTTGCAGCCATTGCAGATCCTGCTGATGGATTACTTGTGTTTTGTACCGACTGTGGATCGGGGTCGCTTTCAATTTTTATTGGCGGCAACTGGAATACGTTGGAACTAAGTTGTCTGAATCCGGCATCTCCGGCAGCAGCGACACATCAGTCAACGAGGACCCAGATCACATGGAACTGGAACAGTGTTCCCTATGCTACCGGCTACAGGTGGAATACTGTCAGCGAATACCCGACGGCAACGGATCTGCTCGCAGCGACATCCTTTTCCGAAACCGGGTTAAGCAGTAACACCTCCTATACAAGGTATGTGTGGGCATACAACACCTGCGGGGAGTCAACGGTTGCAGCATTGACTCAAACAACAGCACCGCCAGTAGTTCCGGAGCTGACAACTGCCGTTGTCACAGGCACCGGTCTTTCCACAGCCACATCGGGGGGAAATATTACCTATGACGGCGATGCCGCAGTGACTGCACATGGTGTTTGCTGGGGAATTTCTCCGGATCCTGTTGTAACCGGAGAGCATACCAGCGACGGATCGGGTACAGGTGTTTTCAGCAGTTCACTGACCGGTTTAACCGGGGGTACATTGTACTATGTGAGGGCATACGCCACCAACGCGGCAGGCACTTCTTACGGCAACCAGGTGATGTTTTCCACCTATGTTTCAGATGTTGACGGCAATTCCTACCGGACAGTGCAAATCGGAACACAATTATGGATGGCCGGGAATCTCAGGACAACAAGATATAATGATAATACGCCGATTAACTATCACAGTGACTGGCACTCAGTCATTCCGGAATATACCTGGTACAATTTCGACGAGAATTATAAAGTACCATACGGCGCCCTGTACAATTTCCCGGCAGTCAACACCGGGAAATTATGCCCTGTCGGCTGGCATGTGGCTTCAGACCCGGAATGGACGACATTGTCAGATTATGCAGGAGGACTGGATGTAGCAGCCGGCAAACTCAAGGAAACCGGTAATGTTCACTGGGTAGCGCCAAATACAGGTGCAACTGATGAATATGGTTTTACGTTATTACCTGCAGGGGCAACACAACAGTGGAACTCCGGATTCGTAAGCCTGGGAACCGGGACCTGTATCTGGACATCCAACCAGAGTATAACCAGGAACGCAAGCAATGACAGGGCAAATCTGTCAAGAAGCGTAGGCTACAATGACTGGGTAAAGAACTCGGTACGTTGTATTAAGAATCAGTAGCTGCCGGTGAAAAGGAATGAATCTGTATGTTTCACCACAGGATGGTCCATCAAAAGTGAAAAACCAGTAACAATGAGAAGATCATGCATTATCAAGGTGTTAGTTATCATGACACCGTTCATGTCGGTGTTGTCTGAGAGGGGTATTGGCCAGGGTATCAGGAATGAGGGTGGGTACGTACAGATAGGGCCAGGGGCTTCAGTGAACTGCCAGGGCGGACTGCTGAACAATGGCGGAACGATAACGAACGGAGGCACATTCAGCCTGTCAGGCGATATTATAAATTCAGCTTATCTGGATGGTGACGGAACCCTGTACGCAGGCGGCAATTGGATAAACAGCGGAACCTTTGACCATGGATCAGGTATTGTGATTTTCAACGGTAACACCCCACAGACAATTACCGCACCATACCTGACCGTTTTCAATGACCTGGGGATTGCCTCCTCAAGCGCCGGAACCACAATAGCCCCGGGTGCAATGGTGACCGTTGAGGGCACAGTGTTCAATCCGAACGGAAAGCTGACAATCAGTTCTGAGGGAACTGAGAACAGTGGTTCACTGATATATGCCGGTTCAGGAACACCATCCGGGAACATTACATACAGGCGCTCCATGCCCGGAGGAACACTCTACAGGTATATTTCTGCTCCTGTTGGCACTTTGCTGCTGCCGTCTAATGCAGATTTCTGGGAATGGGATGAACCGGCCGGTGATTGGGGTGACCCTGTAACTGCATGTTCAAGCGGTAAAGGTTATACTGTTACAACCGCAGGAGAGCCCCTGGTATTTACTGGCTTACTCATGACAACCGTTGACATGCCTGCTACTTCTCCATATGTTACTGATTATCTTACAGGAACACTTGAAGAGTATAACACCCGCATCGCCCGGACTCCCTTCGGAGGAGGCGGATGGAACCTTCTAGGCAATCCGTTTACTTCTGCCCTTACAATCGGAGGCCCCGGAGGCTTCCTTGATGACAACGACGGGGACGGAACAATGGCAACAAACAGGTTCGATCCGAATTATGTGGCAGTATATATCTATGACGGCGACTCCTACCACTACAGGGGAAAGGATATTGCTTTTCCTGATCCGATCTCAGGAGAGGATCCCGAGAACCTTTTATTCGGTTTTAATAATATCCAGGCCGGTCAGGGTTTCTTCGTCCTGGCAATGAAAGACGGCGTTGTCTTTCACTTTGACAGGGAGATGCAGGCTCATGCAACGAATTCTGTCCTGCTCAAGTCAGAAAATGTTAATGAGTATTGGCCGGGCATAATGCTGAAAGCAAAATACGGAGATGATGAGTGCCTGGCTGCTGTCATATTCAATGAGCAAATGACCACCGGTCTTGATCCGGGTTATGATGTCGGGCTGCTGTCATCCGGAAAGCCAATTGAAATATATACATCTCTGGTGATCAGCGATAACAGCGTGAATTTCGCCAGGCAGGCCTTGCCTGCTGAAAATGTTGATCAGCTTGCGATACCTGTGGGCGTAGACTCGAAGAATGGCGGAGAGGTTACTTTCGAAGCTTTTACAGTACCGGCTGGAGACAAAAGGTTCTGGCTGGAAGACAGGGCAAAAGGCAAAATCACCGATATCGGCAACGACAGTTATACAACAATCCTTCCGGCTGACACATATGGCACAGGGAGATTTTATATAATAGCTTCTGCCAATATGCCCACAGGTGTTAACGTCAACCCTGAAGATGAAGGATCTGATCTGAGAATATGGGCATATGATGGAATGATAATTATCAAAGGCACTGTAAGTGATGGTTCAGGATGCGAACTGTTCAATTCACTCGGCAGTAAAATCCTTTCCTGCCGTCTCCAGGACTCCGAACTTAATACAGTACCACTCCCTTCCGGATTTCACGGATTGGTCATAATCAATATCAATGACAGGGGAAAGACTGTTTCCAGAAAGCTGGTGATACCGTAAAACCGGCCCGCTGTTTTAGTATCTGACTCCGCCTCTCTGTTGCCTTCCCGGCAATTCGTCTAAGGGAGTTGACTTCATCGATACCAGCATCTTCCGGCAGTCCGGTTCAACACTTCCGGCCTCAATCTGAAGCCTGAGGATCTGGGGTCTGATGCTGCAGGGCCTGACTTTGACATTGCGGCCTTCAGACCTTCAGACCTTCAGACTTCAGACCTTCAGACCTTCAGACTTCAGACCTTCAGACTTCAGACTTTTTTCCTAACTTTGCACGCTGATTTTAACAGGTAATACCGTATGTCAAAGAAATTTCCCGAGTACAAGGGCCTTGACCTCCCGAAGGTGAACAACGAGGTGCTGAAGATGTGGGATGACCATGATACCTTCCGGAAGTCGTTACGAAGCCGCGACGGCAAGGGCGAATTCGTCTTTTATGAGGGTCCACCCTCCGCGAACGGGATGCCGGGAATCCACCACGTCATGGCACGGGCCATCAAGGACGCCATCTGCCGCTTCCGCACCATGCAGGGCTACGAGGTCCGTCGCAAGGCCGGATGGGATACCCATGGACTTCCTGTTGAACTTGGCGTGGAAAAAGCCCTCGGCATAACCAAGGAAGACATCGGCACAAAAATCTCGGTTGATGAATACAACGAGGCCTGCCGTAAGGATGTCATGAAATATACGGACGCATGGGAGGATCTGACCCGCCACATGGGCTACTGGATCGACATGGATAACCCGTACATCACCTATGACAACAGGTATATAGAGACACTCTGGTGGCTGCTCAAACAGCTGTATAACAAAGGATTGCTTTACGAGGGTTACACCATTCAGCCCTACTCCCCCGCCGCCGGCACCGGCCTCAGCTCGCACGAGCTCAACATGCCCGGATGCTACCGCGATGTGAAGGACACAACATGCATCGCCCTGTTCAGCCTGATCCGCAATGAAAAATCGGAATTTCTCTTCCGCGGCACCGGCACCGGAAAAACTGACGCAGGCGGTTTGGGATCCGGCATTGCCGATGCCACCAGGGTAAATGCCAGCGGTTCTGATTCCGGCAGTGTTGAGACTGACAGCGTGAAGATCATGGCCTGGACCACCACCCCGTGGACGCTGCCGTCAAACACCGCACTGGCCGTGGGACCTGACATCACCTATGTGCGTGTCAGCACCGTCAACCCATACACCTCGGAGCCCATCACGGTGATACTGGCAGAAGATCTGCTCCCCGTGATCTTCGCTCCTGACAAGAAGCTTGAATACACCGTTACCGGGAAATACAAAGGCTCGCAACTCAAAGATATTGAATACGAGCAGCTTATCGACTGGGTGAAGCCTGACGCCGGCGCCTTCCGCGTCATCACCGGCGACTTCGTCACAACGGTTGACGGGACAGGTATAGTTCATATAGCTCCCACCTTCGGCGCAGACGACTATCGCGCAGGGCGCGAACACGGCATCCCGCCGCTCATGGTCCTCATGTCCGACGGCTTCCAGGGCCCGCTCGTCGACCGCCGCGGTAGGATGGTGCCGATGGATGACCTCGACCAGGCCTTCGTGGCAACACGGGTGAACACCAAAACCTATGGCCCATTCGCGGGACGCTACGTCAAGAATGAATATGACGACACGATACCTGAGGGCACCGAGACCCTGGACGTGGATATTGCAGTGATGCTGAAGCAGCAGGGCAAAGTGTTCCGCATTGAGAAGCAGGTGCACAACTACCCTCACTGCTGGCGCACCGACAAACCCGTGCTGTACTACCCGCTCGACTCATGGTTTATCCGCACCACCGCGCTGCGCGACCGCATGATCGAGCTCAACAATACAATCAACTGGAAGCCTGAGAGCACCGGCACCGGCCGCTTCGGCAAGTGGCTCGAGAACCTCGTCGACTGGAACCTGTCGCGCTCCCGCTACTGGGGCACACCGCTGCCCATCTGGATGACCGATGACCGCCAGGAGGAGATATGCATCGGTTCGCTCGCAGAGCTGAAGATGGAGATAGCCCGCAGCATCGATGCAGGATACATGACCCGCAACCCGCTGGAGAACTTCGCCGAGGGCGACTTCTCGGCTGAGAACTATTCGCTGCTTGACCTGCACAGGCCATTTGTGGACGAGATTGTGCTGGTGAGCCCCACCGGCAGGCCCATGCACCGTGAGCCTGACCTGATTGATGTCTGGTTTGATTCGGGAGCGATGCCCTATGCGCAGGCGCACTACCCATTCGAGAACAGGGAGAATTTTTCCGAAATGTTCCCGGCTGATTATATCGCCGAGGGCGTCGACCAGACACGCGGGTGGTTCTTCACGCTGCACGCCATAGCCACTATGATCTCTGATTCGGTTTCGTTCAGGAACATCATTTCCAACGGGTTGGTGCTCGACAAGAACGGAAACAAGATGTCGAAACGGCTCGGCAACGCAGTTGATCCTTTTTCTACAATTGACACGCACGGCGCTGATCCGGTGCGCTGGTACATGCTCACCAACGCCCAGCCGTGGGACAATCTCCGCTTTGACATATCGGGCGTGGAGGAGGTGAAGCGCAAGTTCTTCGGGACGCTTTATAATACATATTCCTTCTTCGCGCTTTACGCGAACGTTGACGGATTCACGGGCCATGAACCGCAGGTGCCCGTTGAGCGCAGGCCGGAGATAGACCGCTGGATAATCTCGCTGCTCAACACGCTGATTAAGGAGGTGACCGCGAGGTATGATGATTATGACATCACCCCGGCAGGCCGGGCTGTTTCCGAGTTTGTAACAGAAAATCTCTCGAACTGGTACGTGCGCCTCAACCGCAAGCGCTACTGGGGCGGCGGCATGGACGAGGACAAGCTCTCGGCATACCAGACGCTCTATACATGTCTTGAGACTGTGGCGCTGCTGGCCTCGCCGATAATACCGTTCTATACTGACCGCATTTTCACGGATCTCAATTCCGTCCGTGGCCGGTTCTCTGAAGGTTCAGTGCACCTGGCGCCGTTCCCGTCATATGATGAGAAGCTGATTGACAGGGATCTCGAGGAGCGGATGGAGATTGCCCAGAAGATGTCGTCGATGATACTGGCGCTGCGCCGCAAGGTGAACATCAGGGTGCGCCAGCCGCTTGCAAAGATCATGGTGCCGGTGACCGATGCCGGCTTCCGCGAAAAATTCGAGGCTGTCAGGCCGCTGGTCCTTGCTGAGGTCAATGTCAAGGACGTTGAGTACGTGGATGACACCTCGGGAATCCTTGTGCGTCGCATCAAGCCCAACTTCAAGCTGCTGGGTCCGAAGTTCGGCAGGCAGATGAAGGAGGCCGGCGCTGCAATAATGGCACTCACGCAGGACCAAATAGTGCAGTTCGAGCGCGACGGTTTCCTGGACCTGGCGTTGGGCAGCGCAACCGGTGCGGCTGGTGCGGCTGGTGCGGCCGGTGCGGCTGGTGCAGCTGGTGCGGCCGGTGCGGTCGGTGCAGCTGGTGCGGCTGGTGCGGTTGGTGCGGCAGACCCGAACGGCAATGTGCACCGCATCACAACCGACGAGGTGGAGATCATCTCCGAAGACATCCCCGGGTGGCTCGTTGCCAACGAAGGTAAGCTGACCGTGGCGCTTGATATTACGGTCACAGAGGAGCTGTTGCATGAGGGTATTGCACGCGAGTTTGTCAACCGCATCCAGAACATCCGAAAGGAAAGCGGTTTCGAGGTGACCGACAAGATCAGGGTGATGATTGAGGATCTGCCGTTTTTGGCGGCTGCCGTGCGCAAACACTCGGATTATATTGCATCGCAGACCCTGGCGCTGGAAGTCACGCTGGCTCCGGCAGATCAGCTTGTAGTTCGTGCAGCCGGTGCAGCCCGTGGTGCCTCCGCGGTTTCCGGCACTCCTGGAACTTCCGAAACCTCTGCTGCCCTCAGGGAAACAGACATCGAAGAGCAGATGGTGAAAGTGCTGGTGGAAAAAGTCTGAGGGTTAAACACAAAAAAGTGCATAGAAGGGAATGCTTCTGATGTTATTCTCATTCCCGAAATTTTTAAATGAAACCCGGTACGAAATGGAGGGCGAATACCTCCTGGTGTATTCAGCAAGGCTCCTTGAACGGACATTGTCTCCTGATTTGACCTCGATTGGAATAACATCTCCATCTTTCTGAATTACAAAGTCCACCTCTGCCCGGCCCTGGGATTCCCAATAATAAATATCATAATCTGACGCTGAAAGTGCTGTGGCAACACCATTCTCTGCTAAAGCACCTCTGAACCTGTCTCCCGCCCTCGCCAGGTAATCGCCCGATGTAATTCCTGCCATCGCGGTCAGCAATCCTGTATCAGAATGGTAAAGTTTGAAAGCCGATGGATCCTCCCATATCGAAACAGGAAACCGGCCTTCGGATACTCTCCTGCAAGCAGTTACAACTCCAGCTGCCTTAAGCCATTCGACAGAAGTTGCATAATCGGCAGCCCTGGCGCCACTTCGTATTGTCTTATATTGAAACTTATGATTCTCCTTTGAAAACTGCGCCGGTAAGGATCCATAGGCAGACATGATGCGTACAGCTTCAGTTTTGTCAGCATACCTGGCCATATCGGCTATATAGGCATTATGAATGCTTTTCTTTACAGAATCCAGCATAGGTGTGTCGCCTGCTGAATTGTACTCTTTTACAACCTGTGGCATACCTCCGGTGTAAAGAAAGGTGCGGTACAGATCATTGAAAGTTTCATGCAGTGAACACTTTGTGAACCCGTTAAAAGATTCCCTTATTAATCCGGAGGCTTCTCTACCTTTTACTTCCCACAGGAATTCCTCAAAGTCAAGCGGGTACATATTAAGTGTTTCGGTTTTCCCTACGGGATAGGAGCTGTTGTCCCGTTTAATTGATACACCCAGAAGCGAACCGGCAGCAATAACATGATATCCGGGAGCATCTTCACAAAAATACTTCAGGGAGGTTAATGCCATGCCGCAGGTTTGAACTTCATCGAAGAATATCAGTGTTTTTCCCTCTGTAACCTGTTCGCCGGTAAGTACAGACAATTCCCTGATTATCCGACCGGGGTTCAGGTCACGATCAAATATTCTGGCAAGCTCTCCATTGCTTTCAAAGTTCAGATAGAGCATATTGGCAAAATGTTTCCTGCCGAATTCAGCTATTGAATATGTTTTACCCACTTGCCTGGCGCCCTGAACGATCAATGGCATACGGTTTCTGCTTTTCTTCCAGAGAATTAACCTGGAATCTATTTTTCGTTCCATTTTATGTATTATAATCGCACTTTTATGATCATATTAATGCAAATTTAATACTCTTTTCGGAACTTAAGAGATTCGAATTTTACCAATTGCAGTTTGATGACCTGCCGGCAGGCAGCTAATCCCTTCTCCCAACATTTCCTATCTTTGCCAGAAACAAACATCTGATAATATGTTTTCGGGAATAGTAGAGGAAGCTGCACCGGTGGTGCGGATAGATAAGGATAATGTCAATACTTCGAATGAAGGTCGGGATTCTCTCTAAAAAAATTTGTCTTCGTTTCCGTTTTGCACTTATTATTGTATGGCAGAAATATTGCCAGCAAATCTTTGAGGGTTCAGAAGCTTGAGTTTATGTCTGGGCTATCGCCAAGCCTGCGCTGAACATTTTCGTAGTTATAAAATATCATAATGCCCGGAGAAATATAGATTCTTTTTAATATTATAGCTGATTATTCAAAACTTTTACTATCTTGCTATAGTCTGTTTCGCTGCAGGCATTTATTAGTTTAATGTGTTGTAGTTTAATTATTAACTAAAACCTAAAGAAATGAAGAAAATGTCGTTCATCTTCCTGGTGCTGGTATTGAATTCTGGTTGTGAAAATCTTCCTAAACTCACTCCAGATAACAGTTCCGATTTAAGCTCCTATGAAATCGGAAAGATTCACAATGAAATTCTGACTTATTATGACAGCAAAATTAGGCCTGACATGACAAATGAAGACATTGTGTTTCTGATTGAGAATTATCTGGTTTGTGAAAAAAAATATGACCCGCTTTTAGTCAGTGAAGAAACCAGTAAAATAATGTCCTCGGCAGAATATTGTGAAATGTTTTTGTCTAAGTCTGAATTTGACAGTTCAAGCATAATGGCGTACCTTGATGCAATTGAAAAAAAACTTAATCCATCAGACAAATTGATGAATGCAATCAGAAAGGCCTTTACTTTGGGTGAAGAGTATGATGCAGATTTCGTTAAAGATTTTCTGGTTAATAATGTAGAAAATAAGAGCTGGACTGGAATTGACAAAGATGTTGCAAAGGTATTTATGGATGTATTTACGCATTCTTATGAATATTGGACAAAATCATTTGAGACAAAAAAACTTAAAAGGTCATCGCTGGTAATTTTATATGATGCAGGCGGAGCAATACACGGGATGATATTCGGACCTTTTGGCTCTATAATTGAAAGTGCACTTCTTTCAGTAGCAGCAAATGAAAGATTACCTGAGGATTAACTAATTTAACTTCAACACCTGACTGTATGAGAACAGATATTGGATTAAGCAGCTACCCGGTTAAAGTGGCCGGTGTGATAATCAGTGCCATAAGCCTGATTGGGTTCGTGATCTGCAAACTTGTAGATTATGATCCTCTTATTATCAGAAACCTACAGCTAAACAGACTTTTTACCCTTTTATTTGCCAGTGGTCTTGTGATATTTCTTTTTTCAAAAGACAAGATCGATCCGGAGAGTTATATCAATAATACAAATTTGATCAGCCGCTACTTTCTAACCGCTGTCTACTCCTGCCTGATTGCTTTCAGTCTGATTCAGTCAATGAATAAAGATTACACCGTTGATGTCATTGTCCCGGTACTCTTTTTCCTTATACTTCAGGTAGTTTATACAGCGGTAATCCAATTTCACAATTTGTCGAATAAAAGATTCTATGTTTTTTCGACAGTTGTGTTTATTGCAGGCCTGATTATCTTGCTTGTACTCTGATTAATGCTGTGATTCTTTTGTGGTAAGCACGTTTCGCAGATGGCTGTCTGTTAGAAGTGATCATACAGGCAGCCATCATTTCCCGGAAAAGTCATCAATTTGGCTCTCATTAAAACTTATTGGAAACTTGACAATAATCTTTTCGCCAGAAGAATAAGGAAGTGAAAATCAGGAAGCAGGTCGTAAACCAACCGGAGTTGAATGAGTTTGCCCCCACAGTCCGTGGCCGGCTGAATGATGCCGTACTGAGTATGTTTCGCCTAAAAGATCTTTAAACTATATTTTATGTTGTCATTTTTCTGGCAATTCCAATATTCCTGTAATCATCCTTACAACTTTTTGTATAATCATCACTTTCAATGTCATTTCCTATCTTTGCCAGAAACAAACATCTGATAATATGTTTTCGGGAATAGTAGAGGAAGCTGCACCGGTGGTGCGGATAGAACAGGATAAGGATAATATTCATATAACCATGCGATGCTCATTCGCCAATGAGCTGAAGATCGACCAGAGCGTGTCACACAACGGTGTATGCCTCACGGTGGTGAAAATGGAGGATGACACATACACTGTCACCGCCATTCGCGAGACCCTTGATAAGACCAACCTCGGGCTGCTTAAGCCTGGCGACAAGGTCAACCTTGAGCGAAGCACCCGCCTCGACGGGCGCCTTGACGGACATATGGTGCAGGGCCATGTGGATCTCACTGCAACATGCACATCCGTACGCGAGGCCGAGGGTTCGTGGTATTACACATTTGAATACGAACCGAAGTCGCCCGAGCATATCACCGTGGAGAAGGGCTCGGTCAGCGTGAACGGAGTAAGCCTCACAGTTGTAAACTCGAAGGACAGGTCGTTTGATGTGGCAATCATCCCCTTCACCTGGCAGGTGACAAACTTCCACCAGATAAAGGCCGGCACGGTAGTCAACATCGAGTTTGACATCCTCGGAAAATACATAGCGAAGATCGTAAGGCAGGTGCTGGGCAAGGGCGAATAAAGGCAACAGGCATTAGGCAATGGGCAATAGTGGCATTCACAGGAAAATTATCGTGGCAATTACCGGCGCCAGCGGGGCGGTTTATGCCGTTAAACTGCTTGAGCGGCTGCGCGGACTCTCGGCTATGGATACTGGCCGGACCGGGCATACCAGCGGACCGGCCGGACCTACAGGTAAGAGCTTGCCCCAACAGGATTATACTGAACAGTCACACTGGTTACCTGGGCAACCTGCTGAGGTTGCCGTAATCCTCACCGGCAACGCCGAGGAAATCATGCTATACGAAACCGGCGCCGGTTACACTCTTTCAGGCAACGAGAGGCTCTGGAGCAACAACGATTTCAATGCACCGTTTGCTTCGGGATCTTCTTCATATGACACCATGATCATCTGTCCTGCCTCGATGGGCATGGTGGGTCGCATCGCCCACGGCGTCTCTGACGACCTGATCACCCGGGCCGCCGACGTGATGCTTAAGGAACGCCGCCACCTGATACTCGTCCCCCGCGAGACCCCCTACAGCCTCATCCATATCAACAATATGAAGTTGCTGACCGAGGCCGGTGCAATTATCTGCCCGGCCACTCCATCATTTTACAGCCGGCCGCAAACAATTGATGAACTGGTGATGACGGTGATCGACAGGGTGCTTACCCTGGCGGGTTTCACAATTGATACTTTCAGGTGGAACGAGTAACAGCAGCGGTGGGAGACAGAGAAAAACCGGGATTTTCTGATGAAAAAAGAAGTCAGTTGCAAACAGGCCATAACCAGATCGGTTCCCTCAATCGGTGAAGCATAAGGATCATAATAAGACTTTTCAATTGGATCAGCCAGCCCTTCATAAACGTATCAGATCGCTTTTCAGGAGACATCATTTGCTGAGCATAGCCACCGTAAGTGAGCAGGGGCCCTGGTGCGCATCGTGCTTCTATGCCTGGGATGAGGAGAAAAACGCGATGGTCATAACTACCGACCCTGTCACAAGGCACGGTGCGGAGTTCCGGACCAACCCGCAGGTTGCCGGCACTATCGCCCTGGAGACGAACCGCATCGGCCGCATACGTGGCGCACAGTTTACCGGCATCATCAGTGAGCCCGCCGGAGATGACCTCAGCCGCGCAAGAACCGTATACCTGAAAAGATTCCCCTACGCCGCCCTTGCGGATATCCATCTATGGGTCATCTGTCTCAGTCATATAAAGCTGACAGACAACAGGCTCGGGTTCGGGAGGAAGATACTCTGGAACAGAGTTGAGACTGCTTAGTTCCCGGCCTCTCTTTTCGGAGAAAAATCCCTGGAGACATTCAGTGAGAAGCCGTACTTCATGGCCAGCTGCGTCCCCGTGAAATGTTGCCATACGGGTATATCCGCAACGAGTGAGACATTCCATTGCTCTTTGATGAAATGATTTATCTGGGGAGAGAGGTAAACCAGCGTGCTGCCGGTTGACTCCCTCCATCCGTCATCAGTCTGATCCCTGCCACGCAATTCATTCCTGAGCTGCATAATGAGCGTCCAGTCGCCCTTCAACCATGAAAACATAAGGTGCTTCGAATAAAAGAACGAGGTGAAGGCCGAGGAGCCCTGCCGATAACCATTTCTGTTCCGGGCATTGACCTCAATCCTTTCTGTCAGGAACCAGCGTGTGCCGGAGACAGGCTGTTCTTTTACCACGAATGCCTGCCACACCAATCCTGTTGCTCCTGTGGTTGTCTGAAGATCAAGGGGAAGTTCCACTCCGTCACAGCTCTGCGGTCTTGTGGCAAACGGTATCTTTGCACCCATACTTGAGGAGATGAAGAACCGCCGGGCGTTGTCCTTAACCAGCCCTGCCCTTGCAGATACTACAGCGCTGGAGAACCCGTTGCCGGACAGCGTATAGGCAGGTTCCATATTGTAAACCTGCGTCTTGTTGAAATAATATCCCAGTTCGGTCTCAAGTGTAATTGAATTTGTAACTCCGTATGCTGCCACGATGCCTCCGTAACTGTAACTGGCGCTCTTTATAAGATCGAATTCAGATGGCTTCGTTCCTTCATAATACCTGTTACCATAATTGTAGCGGAAGAAGGCAATGGTCCTGAGCGAATTCTTCTCAAGGACCAGGAGGTTATTGGAACCGCCTACGGGATTGACTGACGAGAGGCACTGGGCGAAGGCATCGCCTGTAGCGGTCAGGACCAGCATGAGTGCCAGCAGAACCGGGGGAAGAGCCCTGGACAGAGCCCTGGACAGGACCGGGGGAAGAGCATCCAGGCCTATAGATTTACTCACCGACAATGTAAATATCCTTTGACTCTGAGACATAATTTCCGTCCGTCACCTTGCAGGTGATCCTGTTCCTGCCAACGTCACACGGGGGTACCGTATAAAAGACCTGGTTTCCCGAGCCTGTTATGATACCGGCCGACTTTGTCCAGGTAAATGCAAGCCGGTAGCCAGTGGCCACCGCAACAATTTTTGTGGTCTCTCCCGGTGAAATCGTGTCATTGTCGGCCGTCAGGCTGACAAAAACGAGAGGCTGATCCGGATCACCGTATTCATCGTCGTTATTGCTGCCGCATGCCACCAATGAAAAAATAATACCCAGCAATATTGCCAACTTTTTCATAACTGTTGCTATTGGTTCTTTATGCATCTGACTGAAAAGCCGTATGTCTTCGGGAAGGTATTCCACCTGCCTACAGTAGTCTGTATTGTATCAAGGCATCTTCGCCATGCGTTGGAGCCGTACTCCGTTGATGTCCAGATATACTCGTACCCATCCAGCAGGGAAAAGCTTCCTCCCGGGAGTCGTCTTCCGGCATAGAGGGCTTCATAACCGGACTCTCCGCCTTTGGCGAGCTTCGTTCCAATGCCAGTTCCGCGCCATACATTTGTAAGATCAGCCTCGGTGCGTGTCATACCCAGAAATATCTCAAGTATCTTCCACTCCTCGTCTGACGGGATGTGCCAGCCTGTGGGACAGAGTCCCTGCGCCTTTTCCTGTGTCGAACCGTTCATGACCACATCCCAGCTGTATAGCCTGCCGTATGTGGCTGCATTATCCTCATCGCCCGGGTACGCATGGCAAATCACCGGAACGCTGTCAGGTGTAACAGTGACCCTCAGGTTCTGTTGCATCCAGGTCTGATCGCCAATGACAATGGTTTTGTAGATGTTGCCCTGGATGTCAATCACAATATCGTCAGGTATGGGCTGATTAACAGTATCTGTTGCAGTGGCGACAGAATCAGCCGCATCGCGTACCGTAACCGAATAAATTCCTGCAGGCAGACCTTCAATATCCTTAGTTATAGCGCCGTTTGACCAGCTGAAGGCATAAGGGGCCACGCCTCCGTACACCCCGAGAGTGATGGAACCGTCGGATTCATTGAATGCCGTGACATCGGTGGTGATCAGCTCCAGTTCCAATGGGTCTGGTATCTCGTTGCCTGAACACATGCTCAGCAGCAGTGCGAAAAAAATAGCTTCAAGGATTCTTATGTATCTGCCCGTCACCGGAGATATCGCCATAGCTTCTGATTTTATTTCGATTTTACTACGTTACCCCTTATGTTAAGATCAACGGACGAATTCAGGGCATTTGACTGAACAGTGATGGCTTTGCTGAATGTGCCCTTGATTTTTGTATTGTACTCAACCTTCAGCGAGTCTTTTACTCCGGCACCAACAGGCTTTTTGTTCCAGTCTGAGGCCATGCATCCGCACGATGTCCTTACATTGATTATGACCAGAGGTTTGTCGCCGGTATTGGTAAAGACGAAGTAGTGGATCGCCTCGTCGCCCGGAGCAAGTATGCCAAAGTCATAATCAGTCTCTGAAAAAGAGAGACGCGGACCCTCTTCGTTGCCAGCTACTGCAGGTCCTATCCATGCAAGGGAAACCAATGAAAGCAAGACAAACGAAATCAGTGTGACAATCTTATGTTTCATAAACCTTTACAATAAATGGGTATCAATTGTTTTAACGTAAAAAAATCAAAAAAGATACTCCGAAAGCCTGACTTGTGATATACTAAATTACCTTAAAAGAGTGATAATTCAAAAACGAAGGCGTAGGAATACGGAACTTTCAGACCTGACAATTTTATTAAGTAACTTTACTGACTCATGATAGACCACTCCACCATAGAACGAATCTTCGACGCGGCGCAGATAACAGACGTCGTTTCCGAGTTCGTTTCGCTGAAGCGAAGAGGGGTCAACATGCTGGGTCTCTGTCCGTTCCACAACGAGAAGACACCCTCGTTCACCGTTTCCCCCGCCAAGGGGATCTTCAAGTGCTTCGGCTGCGGCAAGGGGGGCAACGCCGTAAACTTCATCATGGAGCACGAGCACCTCTCATACCCCGAGGCGCTCCGCTGGCTGGCAAAGAAATACCACATAGAGATCGAGGAGAAGGAGGTCACCCCCGAGGAACTGGCCAAACAGAATGAGCGCGAGAGCATCCTGGTGGTCACACAGTATGCGGCTCGCCAGTTCACCGAAAATCTCTTCCACGGCCACGAGGGGATGGCCCTCGGCCTCTCCTACTTCCGCGAGAGGGGCTTCGCCGACGCCGTCCTCCGCAAGTTCGAGGTGGGCTATTGCAATGAGCGGCGCGACGACTTCACCAAAAAAGCCATCGCCGCAGGCTACAAGACTGAGTACCTGGTCTCCAGCGGCCTCACAATAGATAAGGAGGGGTACATGTTCGACCGCTTCGCGGGACGGATAATGTTCCCGATACACTCGCTCTCAGGGCAGGTGCTGGGTTTCGGCGGACGAATAATAAAGACAGACCCGAAGGCAGCCAAATACGTCAACACCCCCGAGACCGAGGTCTATCATAAGAGCCGCATCGTCTATGGCATCTTCCAGGCGCGCCAGGCAATCATTAAAGAGGATCGCTGCTACCTGGTCGAGGGTTACACCGACGTGCTCTCGATGCATGAGTCAGGTGTGGAGAACGTCGTGGCCTCCTCCGGCACCGCCCTGACGCAGGAACAGATACGCCTCATCAAACGGTTCACTCCCAACATCACCATGCTCTACGACGGCGACTCCGCCGGCATAAAAGCCTCACTCAGAGGCACTGACATGGTACTGGAGGAGGGGATGAACGTGCGTATCGTCGTTCTGCCTGACGGCGAAGACCCTGACTCTTACTCGAAAAAAGTCTCGGACGAAGAATACAGGAAATATCTGAAGGATAATGAGACCGATTTTATACGGTTCAAAACAAGGATACTCCTCGATGAGGCGCAGAGCGATCCCGTCAGGCGTGCCAACCTGGTGCGCGAGGTGGTCCGCTCCATTGCCGTCATCCCGGATCAGATCACCCGCACTGTTTATGTCAAGGAGTGCAGCACGCAGCTCGGCATGCCCGAGGAGGTGGTGCTTGACGAGGTGATGAAGCTCCGCAAGCAGGAAAGTTTCCGCTACCGCAACGCCTGGCCCGGGCAGGAGACCGCCTCCGGCAACCTGTCGGACATGACCGCCACAACAACCACGGCCCCGTCGCAGCGTCATAAGAAGAAGGAAGAGACATCATTTTACTCGGAGAGGGAGGTCATCCGGATGCTCATTCGCTACGGCTCAGAGGTGCTCACCCGCCACACCGACAAGGAGACAGGCACTGAAACCGTCACCACCGTGGCTGATTATATTATTTCTGAGATAAATGAAGACGGACTGACGTTTGATGATCCGGTCTTCGCGGCGATGTACGATGAGATCACCTTCTCTGTCAACCAGGGTCTCATCCCCGGCGACAGGAACTTCGTGCATCATGCCAATCCCGCCATCAGCGCCGTCACCGTTGACATGCTGACGGAAAAGGACACCCTCAGCCGCATCTGGAACAAACACGGTGCATACGTCGAGACTGAAGAGATGAAAATAAAGGAGATCGTTCCCGATTCGGTCCTCAAGTTCAAGGGAGACAAGATCAAGATGATGCAGAAGGAGATACGCAAAGCGATGGCGGAGGCGGCCGGTGATGATGATAAGATATCCGGGTTGCAGGAGCAGTACAAGGCGATGACCTCGCTGCAGAAGAAGATCTCCGCCGGCCTGGGCGGGAGGCTGATTATCTGATCACGCGTGCTACAATGCCTGCCCCCCCCGACAACTTCCGGCTATCGGGACCGCGTCCACGAGGATGATCGGCAATCGCAAATCACAGATCGCACATCTAAAATGCCTGTTGGTCTGGGTCAACATCGCAACATCGCAAATCGCAAATCGCAACTTTTTATTACCTTGTGGCAAATTTCTGCATACAATGAGACATTTCCTGACTGTGACCGTTGCCACATGCGCCGTGATTCTGCTCACCGCATCATGCAACAGGACAGACAAGGGCATCAAAGCGCCGGCGCCGGTCTTTTCTACATACATCCCGGAATCTCCGGGTGACACCACACGCATAAGAGAAATCTATTACGGCCTCATGACACCCGTGGAGGTATGCAACATCTTCGAGAGACTGGGCATCCACTTCAATGACACAATCATCCTCCCGCCCGAGAACCGCGATCTCTACATGAGCAGCTACAAGGCGGCAATGAACCTCGGCGTATACGGAGTAGACATGGGCTATGTCAAGCTCTTCGGCGTCAACAGGCAGACAATGAGCTATTTCAACACCCTGAAGACACTCAGCAACCGCCTCAGCATGCCCGACTCCTTCGTCTCCGATGCCATAAAAAGCCTCGATCCGGAAATGAGCAATCCCGACTCGGTGACACGGATTATGAACGATGTTTACAGCAAGATTGACCACCACCTCCGCGAGGAAGGCAACGAGGGGACCCTCGGACTGATGCTCATGGGAGGATGGATAGAGTCGATGTACCTCGCCACGCAGCTGGCTTATGACCCCGCGAATCCTGATCCGCAGGTGGTGGGCAAGATCGCCGAACAGAAATACTCTCTGATCTCCCTGCTGAGCTTCATGAAAAACTATTACAGTGACCCGATGGTCGTTTTTTACACCAAGAAACTGAAGTACCTCAATCGCTGGTTTGACACTTTCGATATTTATTATCAGCCGGGAGACATCACCGTTGACACCCTCCGGCAGGTGATCACCACCACGGGTACGGAGATGACCGTCACCGTGGATACCCTGGATGAGATACGTGATTATGTGGCGAAGCTCAGGGCCGAGATCACTGCTGTCTGAATCATCTGAGTGAGATCACCGGAACCATGTGAGCCTGAAAGTGAGTACTGCTGTCTGAATGAACCTGTAATAAAATATACTATGAACCGTCGTCTTCTCCAGGTCACGGCTGTTATTGCCGTCATTTCAATGTCATGCGGGCAGGGAAAGAAAGAGTCCGGCGCCAGCAGCTCCGGGGCTGTCTCTCCTGCCGTCACCGTCATTGACAAGGGATTCAGTAAATTCATCTCCGCCTACACTTCAGGCATCGTTCCGGTGAACGGCACGCTCCAGGTAGTATTTACCCCGGAGTTTGCAGCCACCGTTGACCGTACGCGCACACAGGGGCTCTTCTCATTCACGCCTGCGTTGAAGGGATCAGCGGAGTGGGCTGATGACATCACACTGGTATTCAAGCCGTCAAAGCTGCTGGCGCCGGGCACCGCCTACCAGGGCACGCTTGACATGAGCAGGCTGGGCGCCGTGGAGGAGCGCTTCCGCTTCTTTCCCCTGGCCTTCCGCACCGTGGAGAAGAACTTCACCGTAAGCCTCAATCCCGTTACCGTCGACCTTCCTGACGGAAACACCTACACCCTAACCGGCACCCTCGTCACCTCTGACCAGATTGATAATGCCGAGGTGGAGAAGTACCTCACCGTCAGCGTCGGGAAGCGCAATGAATCCATTGTCTGGGACCACTCGGGAGGAAACGTCCATAACTTTTCAGTTGAAAAGATACGCAGAGCGAAGGAGAAGAGTGAGCTCACCGTGACCTGGAACGGAAACGCATATGGTATAAAGTCTAAGGGCGAAATGGCTGTAACGATACCCGCCGAAGGTGTCTTCACCGTCACCGATGTGAAAATCAGCGCCGGGGAGAGCAAGAGCATTGAGATTTTCTTTTCCGACCTTCTTGACGCTGCCGGTGAGCCCGACGGGATGGTGACCGCCGATCCGTCGTTCCCCATGACCATCAGCGCCGAAGCCAACAGGCTCCTGGTGATTCCCGGTGAAAATGTGAGCGGCGTCGTTGAACTGACCGTTGACGGCTCTCTCCGCAACACCCGCGGTGAACGGCTCGGAGAACCTGTGAAGCGCAGCATTAACTTCACCCCGGTGGAACCGGGTATAAAATCAGCCGGCCGGGGCGTCATCATGCCCTCGTCGGGAGAAATTATCTTCCCCTTCCTGGCCGCCAACCTGAGCGCCGTTGACCTCACCATCATAAAGATCTTCGAGAACAACCTCCCGTACTTCCTCCAGCAGAACAACATGGGTGAGGCCAACTACTACCAGAACAGCATCACGCAGTTCGGCAGGCCGGTCTACCGCGGACGCGTTGACCTCACAGGCAGCGCAGGCTTCGATCCCAACGGATATAACCTCTTTACAATCGACCTCGCCAACTATATCGAGCCGGAACAGGGTATTCTCTACCGGATAGAGCTCGGCATGCGTCCCTCATATTCACTCTACCCATGTACGGGCGAACGTAAACACTCAAAATACGAGGAGATGCTTGAACTGGCCGACAATGACCGCCGCTGGGAAGGTTCTGATGACTATTACTCCTTCTCGGAGGAAGGCCTCTTCTACGAGTACGCCTACAACTGGCGGGAATACGAAAACCCGTGCAGCGATGCATTTTACAGTCCCGATAAGAAACTGGTCCGTAATATACTGGCTTCAGACCTGGGAATAATTGCCAAAAGCGGTCCTGACAACAACCTCCGCATCTTCGTCAGAGACCTTCTCACCGCTGATCCTGTCGAGGGTGCAACGGTAGAGGCATATGACTTCCAGAACCAGCTGATGGGTTCAGCCACCACTGACAGGAGCGGGATAGCCGCAATACCCTGTCCCAGGAAACCCTTTCTGGTGATAGCACGAAAGGACAAGAACCGCAACTACCTCTCGCTGCTCGATGGCAATGCGCTGTCAATGAGCTCTTTTGATGTCTCGGGCGAGTCGCCCCAGGATGGCATAAAGGCATTTCTGTTTACTGAGCGTGACGTCCGCAGGCCGGGAGACTCGATCTATGTCGGCGTAATCGTGCGCGATCTTGGTAAAGGGCTGCCGGCCGGCCACCCGGTACACTTCGAGCTTTACAACAGTAAGGGCCAGCGCATCGATGACCAGGTTACCACCCTCAACGACAGGGGCTTCCTCGCCTTTACAACCGTAACGGCTGACGATGCTGAGACCGGCAACTACCGCGCACAGGTGAGGATAGGCGCAGCAACTTTCACAAAAGTTATCAAGGTGGAGACTGTCAAGCCCAACAGGCTGAAGATTAAACTTGACTTCCCCGATGCCGTGGCCGGCGGAGACGACAACACCATCAACGGAAACATGAAGGTCACATGGCTCAACGGCTCAGCGGCCCGCGACATGCGATCAACCGTCGAGATGCTCCTGAAACCTGTCAAAACCTCCTTCGAGAGATACCGGCAGTATAACTTCGATGATCCTTCCGCACAGTTTTACTTCGAGAGCCAGACTATCTTCGACGGTGACATCAACAGCTCCGGCGAAGCTTCGGTCTCCTTCTCTCCTGATGAACAAATGCAGGCTCCGGGCATGCTCAACGCGATATTCACCACCAGGGTGTTTGAAAAGGGCGGTGATGCCAGCATAACCCGGACCGTGGTTCCGTATGCACCGTACCCCGCCTTCGTCGGGATGAATATTCCCGCACTGGGAGCTGCCGGACGAATCATCTATACTGACCGTCCCAACGAGGTCAGGCTGGTGACCCTCGACAAGAACGGCAAACCGGTCCGCAGCGAGGTGGAGATCAATGTATACAAGCTCGATTACCGCTGGTGGTGGGAATCTGATGATGAATACCTCGGTTCCTATATCTCCGGCGAAAGAAATGCCAATATTTTCTCTGAGACAATCACCACCTCCGGCGGTGAGGGCAAGACCTCATTCAGCGTCGGCAAGGAGGACTGGGGGCGTTACCTGGTCAGGGCAACACTCCCCTCGGGGCACTCCACCGGAATCATAGTGCTGGTTGACTGGCCGTGGGATTACGGCATGAAGCCGGGAGGCAACGACGGCGCCAGCCTTCTGCAGCTCAACACTGACAGGGAAAAATACAGCGTGGGTGATGAGATCAGTCTCACCTTCCCGGCGCCGGAGAACGGTCGCGCCATTGTCACCATTGAGAATGCCACCGGCTTGCTTGACGTGACTGAGGTCAAGACCCGGGCCGGCAACACCGAGGTGAAGATCAAGGCAACACCGGCCATGGCTCCCAACGCCTATCTCTATGTTACGATGCTGCAGCCTCACTCGCAGACGGTCAATGATGCGCCGGTGAGGCTTTACGGGGTGATCCCGGTGATGGTTGAGGACCCGGCCACGAAGCTTGTGCCGGTGATCACAATGCCTGACAAGATCCGCTCGCAGCAGGAGGTTGAGATCCGCGTTGAGGAGAAGAACCGCCAGGAGATGACATACACGCTGGCAGTGGTTGATGATGGTCTGCTTGACCTGACAGGGTTCCGTACGCCTGACCCGTGGAAGTGGTTCTTCGTCAAGAATGCTCTTGGAGTGAAGACATGGGACCTTTATGACATCGTCTTCGGTGCTTTCGGAGGCAAGCTGGGGCGCGGATTCGCGATAGGAGGAAGTGAGGCAGCCATCGACCAGAGCAAGAACAGGGAGCGCCGTTTCGAACCTGTCGTAAGGTTCATCGGTCCCTTCACCCTCGCCCCGGGGAAGACGGCGTCGCATAAGATCAGGCTGCCGCAGTACACCGGATCGGTAAGGGTGATGGTCACCGCGGCCGGGAAAGCCAACAGCTTCGGCGCAGCCGAGAAAACAGTGACGGTGGCTGACCCGCTGATGATCCTGGCAACAGCCCCGAGGGTGCTCTCGCCGGGCGACAAGGTAGCTCTGCCGGTCACCGTGTTTGCACAGGATAAGAAGATTTCCGGTGTCAGTGTTTCCGCCACGGCGAACGATATGATCACAATGACGGAGTCAGCAGGGGCGGTAAGTTTCAGCGAACCGGGCGACAAGGATCTGGAGCTGATGTTCAGCACTGCGACGCGGACGGGAACGGCAAAAATCAGCGTCAGCGCCGAGGGGAGCGGCGAAAAGGCGTCATACGATCTGACGGTTCCGGTGCGGTCGCCCAATCCGCCCGACAGGAGGGCCGAGACAAAGTCGGTAGCCAAAGGACAAAAGTTCGAAAAGAGTTTCTCACCGTTTGGCATGGCGGGAACATCTGCAGTGTCGGTTGAGATATTTACGCTGCCGTCAGTGAATCTGAGCAAGCGCCTGAAGTATCTCACCTCGTTCCCGCACGGCTGTTCCGAACAGATCACCTCCGCGGCGTTCCCGCAGGTCTACCTGCCTGATCTGCTGGGATCCGGGCTTGATAATCCTGCCGTTGTCCGCAATAACGTGCAGGAGGCTTTGCGTGCCCTCTCAACCAGGCAGATGGCTTCGGGGGCAGTGACACTCTGGCCCGGCGGCACCTATCCTGACGACTGGGTGACGTCATACGTGGGACATTTCGCCGTTGAGGCACAGAAAGCCGGATATGCCATCCCGGCAGGGTTCATCCGTAAATGGACCTCATACCAGAGGAAGCAGGCCTCGGCATGGAGATATCAGCCACAATATCGTTATACGGCAAATGACCAGGCTTACAGGATCTTTACTCTGGCCCTGGCCGGTTCGCCCGACAAGGGCGCAATGAACCGCATGCGCGAGATTACCGATCTGCCGGCACTGGCCAGGTGGTTCCTTGCAGCTGCCTATGCCACAACGGGACGGACCGAGGTGGCGCAGACGCTGATTGACGTGCGGAACCTGAAGACCGAGGACGACTATGTGAACTATTACTATGGCAGCTCGCTCAGGGACCAGTCGATAATACTGTATACCCTCACGCAGATGGGCAATACGGGCGAATCAATTGAACTGCTGAAGGATGTGGCCGAGGCATTGAGCCATGACACGTGGTACAGCACACAGACGACAGCGTGGGGCCTGTTTGCGTACATGAACTACGCGAAGATGATGAAGAGCGATGCATCGAAACCGCTGAAGGCGACGCTGGAGTTTAACGGCAACCGTGAAAAGCTCAGTACTGACGGCGGCGCCATCATGAAGAACTTCACTCCTGCCGCTTCCAACCGGCTGGTGGTTGAGAACGAGAGCGAAAATCCGCTGTATGTGACCGTCACCGAGGAGGGGGTGCCTTCTGTGGCTGACATGACCGTGAAGGAAAACAACCTTGCAATGAAGGTCAGTTATTTCAATATGGAGTCAGAACCTGTCAATGTCAGCTCGCTGGCTCAGGGGACTAGTTTCATAATGGCTGTTGACGTGACGAATACCACGTTCCGGCCTGTCGTTAATCTGGCTCTGACGCAGATGGTGCCGTCGGGGTGGGAGATACAGAACACGCGTCTCTTCGATGCCGGGTTGCAGTTGAAGGAGGGGGCCTATGACTACCGCGACTACAGGGATGACCGTGTTTACACCTATTTCAGTCTGCGGTCAGGTGAGACGAAGAAATTCTTCATCATTCTGACGGCCTCGTACCGTGGCAGTTACAGCATGCCCGCGGTGGTTTGCGAGGCACTCTATGACGAGTCTTACGCTGCACGCCGGCCGGGATTTGGTGTAGAGGTGAAAAAATAGGCAAGAGGCAATTGGCATTAGGCAGTAGTGGAATTGGTGGCAGGCCATACAGAATTGCGATGTGCGATGTGCGATGTGCGATTTTGGCCATACAGAATTGCGATGTGCGATGTGCGATGTGCGATTTTGGCCATACAGAATTGCGATGTGCGATGTGCGATTTTGGCCATACTGCATTGTAGAACTGTAACATGAGATCTGTTTTTGGTCGGAGGCGTAGTCCCGATAGCCGAAGGCTGTCAGGGGCATTAAGAATTGTAATCCCCGGCCTCGCCGCCCTCCTCTTCGCCATCCTTGTGGTGCCGATGCCCTCATTCCGTGCACCCCTCTCTACCGTGGTGGAGGCAGCTGACGGCACCCTCCTTGGCGCCCGTGTGGCAGCAGACGGCCAGTGGCGATTTCCCCCGCCCGACAGCCTGCCGGACAAATATATCACCTGTCTCATCAACTACGAGGACCGCTGGTTCCGGTGGCACCCGGGGGTGAATCCCGTTGCGGTTACCAAGGCTCTGACCGATAATATCAGGGCCGGTGAGACGGTCCGCGGAGGCAGCACCATCACCATGCAGGTGGCGCGGATGGCGCGCGGCAACCCGGAACGCACTTATGGCGGCAAGATCATTGAGATGCTCTCGGCAGTTAAGCTGGAGCTCTTCCGCTCAAAAGGGACTATCCTTAAGCTCTATGCCGCCAATGCCCCCTTTGGCGGAAACACTGTCGGCATTGAGGCGGCCGCCTGGAGGTATACCGGTCGCGGCACCGCCGACCTGACATGGGCTGAAGCCGCTACGCTGGCTGTGCTGCCCAATGCTCCTGCCCTCATTTATCCCGGCCGTAACTCCGAACGGCTGAAAGAGAAGAGGGACAGGTTGCTTCAGACCCTGGCTGAGAGGGGGAAAATCGACAGCCTGACATGCGAGCTTGCAATGGGGGAGCCTTTGCCGGGAGCGCCGCTTCAGATGCCGTCGCTGGCGCCACACCTCACCGGAAGGCTATGGATTGAGGAGCCCGGAACAAGAAAACGAACCAACGTTGACCCTTTGCTTCAGCGCGAGGCATCAGAACTGGTCGACAGGCATGTTTCTGCCCTGGAGGGGAATGGTATCCACAACGCCGCCGCCGTGGTGGTTGAGGTGTCCACCGGCAACGTCGTTGCCTGGGTGGGTAACAGCACCCTCCCTGACACCACCGGCAGGCACGGCCGCGATGTTGATATGGTCACGGCGCCCCGCAGCACGGGCAGCATCATGAAACCGTTTCTCTATGCGGGGCTGCTCTCCTCGGGCATGCTCCTTCCCAACGCACTCATACCCGATATCCCCACCCGCTTCCAGGGCTTCCGCCCCGAGAACGCCGACTTCTCCTACAGCGGCGCCGTGCCTGCCGGTGACGCGCTGGCCCGCTCGCTCAATATACCGGCCGTCCGAATGCTCCAGATGTACGAAGAAGAACGGTTCCTGCTCCTCCTCCGCCAGATGGGCTTCACCACCTTCACCAAACCCGCCTCCCACTACGGCCTCTCCCTCATCCTCGGCGGCGGCGAGGCCACCTTGTGGGAACTGGCATCCGCTTACGCATCGATGGCAAGAGTCCTGATCACCAACCCCGGAACGCAAACAAGCAATTCTAGCTCGTCAATCCCAAATCGCAAATCCCAAATCGCAATTCCTCCTCTCTCTCCCTCCTCCATCTGGCTGACCTATGAGGCCCTCCGGCGGGTCAACAGGCCCGAGACAGAAACCGGGTGGCAGTATTTCGGAAGCGCGCCGGAGGTGGCATGGAAAACCGGCACCAGCTTCGGCTTCCGCGATGCCTGGGCCATCGGCACAACACCTCAGTACATCGTTGCGGTGTGGGCGGGAAATGCCGACGGCGAGGGTCGTCCCGGGCTGTCGGGCATCGCGTCAGCAGCACCCCTCCTCTTCGACATTATAAGGCTCCTTCCACCGTCAGCATCCTGGTTCGCGAAACCGGATGATGGGATGACCCTCGTCGAAGTATGTGCCGCAAGCGGATACAGGGCTGGCCCCGACTGCACTGACAGGAAAGATGAATGGGTTCCTGAGGCAGGACTTCGCAGCGAAGCTTGCCCGTATCATACAATTGTCAGCCTCGATCCCACAGAGACCTGGAGGGTCAACAGTTCCTGTGCCGCACCCGGAGAGATGGTGGCCCGCTCCTGGTTCGTCCTTCCACCGGCAATGGAATATTACTATCGCATGCGAAATCCGTCGTACCGGACCCTTCCTCCCTTCCGCCAAGGGTGTTCAGATGACATGAAGCTGCCCTCGATGGAGTTCATCTACCCTTCGCGCGATGCGCGTATTTTCATCCCCCGCAGCCTCCAGGGACAGCTCATGTCAATGCTGCCCGAAATTGCCCACCGCAGACGAAATGCAACTGTTTACTGGCATCTTGACAATCAGTACATCGGGATGACCAGGCATATTCACCAGACAGAGATCAGGGTAGGTGAGGGCGAGCATCTGATAACTGCCGTAGACGAAGAAGGGATGACCGTTTCACGCAAGTTTTACTGCATCGGAACATTGTGACGGCAAATCCGGAAAAAGGATTACTTTTACAATCGCATAACAAGCCAACTTTAAGGAAAAGTGACCACTCTTTCATTCGGGAGTTTCTTTAAACGTATCATCGCGGGGACTGCCTTCAACCGTTACAGGCAGGTTTTTGACAGGGCGGGATATGCGATTATGCTTATCGATAACGCCACAAACCATTTTATCAAGGCAAACAGGGCGGCATCTGAGCTGTTCGGATACACCGAAGAGGAATTCCGGAAGATGACCCCGCTGGATCTCTCAACAGAGACCGGTGAAGAACCGACCCTCCCCGGGGAGAAAACCGAAGAATCCCTGATCAGGCCGGCCAGGCGCAAGGACGGTAAAATCATTACCATCAAGGTGCAGACAAGTATCCTGGAAAGATTCCGGATTAGCCTTATCAGCGATGTGACCGAAGAGTACCGGATACGCCGGGCCCTCGAGCTGAATGAGGAACGTCTCAGGGAAGCACAGCGGATAGGCCGGTTCGGATGGTGGGAATACCGTCCGGAGACAAACAGGTATATCGGGTCGGAAGAAATATCGAGGATTTATAACGACGAACCGTCAAATCTCTCGTTCACTTACCAGGACAATATATCCTACACACACCCGGAGGACAGATCATACCTGATAACTGCCATAGAGGATGCCCTCGAAAAAAAGAAGGAGTCTTATTCTCTCACCTACAGGATCATAACCCCTAACGGGAAGGTGAAGGCCATTGCCGTCAACTCGAACGTCAGGTATGACGAAAATGGCCGTCTGCTCTACCGTTACGGCACCTGCCAGGACATCACCGAGACCCAGAAGATAATGGACGACCTCATAGCGGCGCGGCGCCAGGCTGAGGAGTCCGACAGGCTCAAGACAACATTCCTTGCCAATTTCAGCCACGAGATACGTACCCCGCTCAATGCGATGCTGGGATTCCTCAACATTCTTACTTCGATGGACACCACCGAAAAGGAGAAGGAGGAGATGGTGAAGCTCATTGAGATCAACTCCCAGAGGCTTCTGCGGCTTATCAATGACATGATTGACATGTCGCGCATTGAGAGCAACAGCATGGAGATCAAGTACACCAATATTGAGATAAACGGTTTCGTCAACTCAATGGTCTCCTCTTTCAATCATGAACTTGAGGCCTCGGGCAAGAAGGACCTAAGGCTGGTACCTGTTGTTGACAAGACGAAGGCCGCTGTTTATCAGTACATTGACGAGCTTCGTCTGAGTCAGATCTTCAGCAACCTTGTCAGCAATGCCATCAAATTCACTGACCAGGGCGAAATAAAATACGGTTACAGGATTTCGCGGACTGATAACCGTTACTCGATAGTCTATTTCGTCACTGACACCGGTCAGGGGATAAGGCCTGACAGGCTTGATGACATCTTCCTGCCGTTTGTTCAGTACTGGAATGAGGATACCCCGAAGGTACAGGGGGCAGGATTAGGACTCGCCATCTGCAAGCGGCTTGCCGAGCTGATGAAGGGACGCATCTGGGTGGAGTCGCTGCCCGGCAAGGGATCGTCGTTCCTCTTCTCGTTCAACACGCCCGTGATGATCGAGTAATTGCAAAATTCAAATTTTGTTTATCTTTGTCCCCGCCCGGGACGTTAGCTCAGTTGGTTATACATAGCCTCAGGTTAGCG
>Ga0209201_1000961_pt1 | contig 36121 bp, 31 predicted proteins | sample AD_UKC055_MetaG_FD_184411 | JGI IMG/M metagenome (GOLD analysis project Ga0209201, IMG submission 184411) | Active sludge microbial communities of municipal wastewater-treating anaerobic digesters from USA - AD_UKC055_MetaG (SPAdes) (version 2) | ecosystem: Engineered > Bioreactor > Anaerobic >... | reverse complement strand
CATATCGCGGAAACGATACCGGATCCCGCCAAGCCCCATGCCCAGAAAAACTCCTGCGAAACCGATCCAGACTGCGCCCTTGATCGACAGCCCCAGCATTCCCCAGCGCAACGCCGCCCAGTTGCCAACCAGGCCGAGATCATGGGTCAATCCGACTGTCTGCCCATAAGTCATCGAGCCGCCGAAACAAATCCCGGCCGTGCCCAGAGCCGCCGCACGCGCTACCCACAGCGCCGGTGCACTCTTGCAGAACAAATGGGTCAACACAAGACTCACGAGAAGCCCGGCGATCATCGCACCAGTCTCGTGACCGTATTGTCCGCGAATACCCCATCCCATGCCGCCCGCCATGGCAGCAAACAAAACCGGCTGCCACCAGCTGACATCTCTCTCCAAATGATTGTTTGTCTCGTTGGGCATCATCACACCGCCTTGGTCGGATTATGGGAGTTCTCTTTTCAAAGAAGGTCCGGCATTTGTCGGGCGAAACTTTAGTCCCTATCAGCAGGCAAGTCAATCCAGGGGATCCAAGGCCGTTATTCCTCTGTCCGCCGCCGCATGTTTTTGAGCGCCTGCCGAAGGCGAATCTTGTCGATATCGATCTCCAGGTTCTCCCGCCGATACGGCTGCGCAAAACGCGTTAGTTTATGCTGCCGGGCATACCATTCCTGAATTGCAACCGTCCGGCCGGTCAACACCCGGCAGACCACCTTTGGAACAAACACGTAGTTTTCCAACTGCTCGCGATCCGGCCCCTTTGCCCCGAAAAAGCAGATATGGTAGTACCGGTCGGTCTCGTCTTCGAGAATCCCGTTCAGAAGAATTTCCTCGATTTTCATGGATCCGATATGCTTCATTTTCCCTGTTCTTATGATAACAAAAGACCGGTCTGCCGTCAGGCGGGGATGCCGTCAGGCAGGGACGCCTGACCTGCTGGGGGAAAAATGGCAGGACAGACCTCCGTACCTGCCGGCGGGCGCTCTATACTACCTTCAAATCTCAATTTGGAGAGTTTGATATGGTCGGTGTTCTTTTTCAGGCGGTCATGCGAAAACAGATGGTGCGTTTTCTATATCGGGGGATGTGGCGTCATGTGACCCCGGTGAGGATGGAGGCGACAGAAAAGGGCGCTGTGTTATGCGGCCTGGAACACGCCAGTCCTATCACCCGCCGGTACAATGTCGGCGAGATGATCGGCTTGTCCGTTGTCGAGGACCCCAACAGTCCGGAAACGAAACACTATACCCCCTGGGTGGTCGGCGAGGAAATTGATGCGAAATTGACTTTAGAGGAGAAGCTGCGCAAGCACGGATTTGGGTGATTCATTCCACAATGGCCAACGCGCACAGGTTGTGCCCGGTTCGTGCCCCGTCTCGCCGATAGGAGAAATAGCCTTCCCCGCAAAATGTGCAATCCCCCGAAATCTCTATATTTTCCGGGCGGACTCCCTCCGCCAGGGCGATTCGTAGATTGATCTCTTTCAGGTTGATGTTCCCGGACCGGTCGAGCCAGTAAAGCTCCCAGCCGGGAAACGAGTCCTGAAACTGCGCCATGACTTCCGGCCCCACCTCAAAACAGCAACGGTCGATCCCCGGCCCGATCCAAACCAGAATATCGCCCGGATCGGTGTTGAAACACTCGTGCATTTTTCGAATCGTCTCCGCAACAATGCGTTCCACTGTCCCCCGCCATCCGGCATGAGCCAGTCCGATTGCCCGGTTATGTGGATCGACCAAGAAAATCGGAATGCAATCCGCAACAAGAATGGATATCGGAACATTCGTCGTATCCGTCACCATCGCGTCGCCATTTCCAACCTGAGGAATGTTGGGAAATGCCCCCTTTCCCCGATCTGCTCTCGTTACTCGGAAGACCATAGCGCTGTGAACCTGATACATATATGTAAAATGCGCGGGATTCACTCCGAGCAATTCACCCGCAAGCGCCCTGGCTTGGCGAACCTGAGATTCCGCGCCGGACTTGAAACTGAGATTATCCGCCGGGTCCGGTTTTCCGTCCCGCCACGATGGAGCCAGCACCCCATGCCGAATCCATGAGATTCCCTGAAAAATCCGCGCCTCAACCAGTCGCATCGTTCATCCTTTTGTGCCGACTCAGGAGTAAACTCCATACTCCTGCAATGCATCCCACATCGCCATGATATTCTCCGGCGGCACTTCGCCCTGAATGTTGTGAATCGTATTGAACACATACCCGCCGCCGGGCGCAAGCGCCTCCACATTCCGTCTCACATTCTCTCGAACCTGCTCCGGCGACCCGGATGGCAGAATCCCCTGGGTATCCACTCCCCCGCCCCAGAACGTGAATCGAGACCCGAAATCCCGTTTCAGCGCATTCGGCTCCATCTCAGGAACCGTGGTATGCACGGGATTCAGAATGTCGATCCCCAACTCGTCAAAATCCGGCAGGAACGGCCGGATGTTGCCGCAGGAGTGAAAGAAGATATAACGGTCCTCCCCCGGCGCTTTGGTCTCCTCCAGTTTCCGACGCAAAAACCCGAACAATTCCACCTCTCTCGGCTTGACCAGTTCCCGATACTTCTCCGGAGAGATGAGTTGGGATTCCTGGGTTCCGAAATCATCGGCCTCATGGACAATATCGATTACATCCCCTAAGGCATCGAGCGCCATTTCCCAGAACCGGATTTTCAATTCAAGGACTTTCTCCATGACCGCTACAGCCACTTTCGGAGCGAGAAGAATATCGCACAGAAAGTTCTCCATGCCCCGCACACGCTCTCCCATTTCCACCAAGCCCGCGCAGAATCCTTTCAGAATCACAACCTTCCCTTCGCTGCGAAACTGAATGGCCTGATCCCGCAGCCCCTCGAGTCGCTCCGGCTGATCCGATTTTGGCCAGGTATGATTTTCCACCGCTTCCACCGTGGTCTCGGGGTCATCGATGGGGCTTTTCACCAGGGAATACCAGTGGCCCCCATCTTTGGGAAACTCCAGCACAAGCCCCCAGTCATCCACATAGCGCAGGCGGTCACCCATATCTTCGTTCGTAATGTTCCAATTACTGCCGGTTCGGGGAAACAGCCCTCGCGTGTCGATTTCAAGCCGCTCGAAAATATCTTCATCGGGGATCACGATCTGCTGCACCACGTCCGAGAATTTCGGCGGCATTTCCGGCAGCCCCAGGCAGGCCCGAAGGTTCCGGTACGCCTGAACATGAATCCCGGTCACATTGGTTCCGGCCATATCAAATGGGACTTTGTCCGGTTCACGGTGACGAAGCGTAGTCAGGACTCGTTCGCGTGAATTCATTCTTCCTCCACCTCGCTGAGATTTGCCCCTCGACAGGCACAGAGGCCTGTCCCACCAGTAGGCCAGGCGTCTCTGCCTGGCACTCTACAGACCTGCGCATTGAGATTTGCCCCTCGACAGGCACAGAGGCCTGTCCCACCAGTAGGCCAGGCGTCTCTCCTGGCACTCTACAGACCTGCGCATTGAGATTTGCCCCTCGACAGGCACAGAGGCCTGTCCCACCAGTAGGCCAGGCGTCTCTGCCTGGCACTCTACAGACCTGCGCATTTTGCCGGTGGTTATTCGGAATCGCAATGCAACACGGTTACAGCGCGTTGCAGACAACCGGTCACCACTATTGACCGTACCCCGTTTTGTCGCCACGATTTTCTTCTCCAAATGAGAGCGACGAAGCAAGGAATGTTCAATGGCAAAACGAACCATCACTCCGCGATCCGAGGATTACTCCCAGTGGTATGTCGATGTGGTCTTGCAGGCGCAGATGGCCGATTATGCGCCGGTGAAAGGCTGCATGGTGATCCGCCCGAACGGATACGCCATCTGGGAGAAAATGCAGGCTGCCCTGGATGGCATGTTCAAAGAAACCGGCCACCAGAATGCCTATTTTCCCCTGTTGATCCCGGAGAGTTTTTTGCACAAAGAGGCGGAACACGTGGAGGGATTCTCCCCGGAGTGCGCCGTGGTCACCCATGGCGGCGGTAAACCGCTAGAGGAACCGCTTGTGATCCGTCCCACATCCGAAACCATCATCTGGGCCATGTATAAGAAGTGGATCGACTCCCACCGCGATTTGCCCCTGCTTTACAACCAGTGGGCGAATGTCGTTCGGTGGGAGATGCGCACTCGCTTATTCTTGCGCACCACGGAGTTCCTCTGGCAGGAGGGACACACCGCCCACGCAACAGAGGAAGAGGCGGAAGAGGAAACGCTGCGGATGCTCGGCATCTATCGAAAATTTGCCGAGGAATACATGGCTATGCCGGTGATCTGCGGTCGTAAAACGGAGAAAGAGAAATTTGCCGGGGCCGTGCGGACCTACTGTATCGAGGCCATGATGCAGGATGGTCGCGCCTTGCAGGTCGGGACCTCCCACAACCTCGGTCAGAACTTCGCCAAGGCATTTGATGTGACTTTCCAGGATGAACAGGGTCAACGCCAATATGTCTACGCCACCAGTTGGGGCGCCTCCACCCGGCTGATCGGCGGGGTGATTATGACTCACAGCGACGATGACGGACTTGTGGTACCGCCCCGACTGGCGCCGCTGCCGGTCGTCATTGTTCCGATTTGGCCGAAAGAGGAACTGCGACCCACGGTCCTGGAAGGAATCGACAAAATCACGCGAGACTGGCGTGATTTGAAATTCCATGTCGATGCCCGCGAGGGATACAAGCCTGGATTCAAGTACAACGAATGGGAGATTCGTGGCGTTCCCATTCGAGTAGAAGTCGGCCCCCGCGATCTGGAAAAGGAACAAGTGGTGTTCGTCCGCCGGGACAACGGCGAAAAGATTTTCGTACCGGCATCCGAGGCACGGGCAAAGATTGATGAAGTCTTGAACGCTATACAGACCAATCTGTTCGAGAACGCCCGAAAACGCATGGAAGATCGCACAGTTGTCATCGATAACTACGAAGAGATGAAACGGTTGAACGAGGAGAACAGCGGTTTCTTCTGGGCACACTGGTGCGGCGACCGTGCCTGCGAGAACCGATTGCAGGAAGAAACCAAAGCCACCATCCGATGCCTCCCGTTCGATCAACGAAAAGAACCGGGGAAATGCCTCTTATGCGGTAAACCTTCTTCAGAACGGGTTCTTATGGCTAAGGCGTATTAAATAGCAGCATCTCGGCCCCGAGTTTGATAAAAGATTTCCAGTGGGATACCGGTATCTCAAACCGCTCATTCCGCAGTTGGTTTGAGGGGACAAATGGACCCAGAAAGATCGGTCTGACTGCGTCGGCCTTATCTGACTGCCGCTCCTTCGTAGATATCGCTCAGCATCTTGAGCATTTCACGGGATCGGTTCACAATTACATCGATCGCTTCACGCTGGTCTGAGGTAATCGCCCCGTAATCTCCCGACCGAAGGGCTTCCGCGTATCCGATGACCACAGTCAAAGGAGTCTTCAGGGTATGGATTTCCTGGTCGTTTAGAGACATTGTTCACCCAACTTCTTTCCATTCAGAATTGCATCAAATCGCATTATACCCTTAATCAGCCCTGTTGTGCAAATCCATTTTTTCCGGTTTTGCGGGAGCCAGGAGCGCAAGGGAATCCATATTGTGAGCCGTATCCGTGGAGACAAGGGGAAGAGTAAATTGAACGGTCGTTCCCCGCCCGGTCCCTTCGCTTTCAATCCAAATCCGCCCGCCCATCAATTTGACCAGCTGTTTACAGATGGCCAAGCCCAATCCGGTACCCCCGTGTAAACGTGTTGAGGATCCATCCACTTGCCGAAATGCCTCAAAAACCAGCTCCTGCATCTCTTTGGGAATTCCGATTCCGGTGTCTCTCACTTCAACCCGGACGTAACCCGGTTCCTGTTCATAGACCGCCCGGACCCTGATTTGGCCTTCCGGCGTAAACTTAACGGCATTGGATACCAGGTTAAGCAAGACTCGAATCAGTTTCTCCCGGTCCCCAAGTATGAGCGGTCTATCCGGGGGGATTTTCTCGAACTCCAACACCAGCCCTTTTTCCCGCGCCTGCACATGACTGATCGACCGAACCTCCGAAAACACTTCGTCAAGCGAAACCGGTTGGAGATCCACCGGCACTTCCGAAGACTCCAACTTGGCGATGTCCAGTATGTCGTTGATCAGCCCCAGAAGGTGACGGGAACTCCGGAGGATACTTCCCAGGAACTCCATGGTCTCTTCCCGGGACAAAACAGGTTCCTCCAGGAGCAGGGTCGTAAATCCGAGGATCGAATTAAGCGGGGTTCGAAGTTCATGCGAGGTATTCGCCAGAAATTCATCCTTGACCCTGGCCAGCCGCTCCAGACGCTCGTTTAACAAAGTCAATTCCTGGTTATCCTGCAGGATTCGTTCCTCCAGAAGACGACGCTCTGTGATATTCCGCATGACACCAAGAAGTCCCGTGGACCCATCCTGCAACTGGAGAGGTTTTTCGGTAACCTCAAACAGAACACGCCGTTGCTGAGAATCATAAATCTCCAGCAGGTACGGCTTGCCGTCCCGCAACTCGAAAGGTTCTCCCTGTTTTTCGGTCAGGATCTTGTTGAGCGGATTATCTGTGAGATGTTTCTGCCGGTTCGCGGCAAATTCCTCAATCCCGTATCCCAGTGTTTCCTCGAAAGACTTGTTGCAGTACAGATAATCCCCCCGACTATCCACCATGTAGACAATATCGTTGATCTCCCCGACACTCTCCAGCAAAAACCGATACCGCTGCTCCCGCTCGGCCAGCTCATTGAACAACTGCCTGCGTTCCGTCAAATCCCGAAGCATAAACAAGACATGCGTATGCCCCTTGTGAGTTAGAACCTTTCCACGCATCTCCGCCCACACGGAACGTCCGGTCAGCGAGATCAACCGAATTTCTTCGACAACGGTTTCTCCCTGCTGACTTCTTCGGAGGAGATGGTCGAACTTGCTCCGACTTTCAAGGGCAATCAGGTCTTTCAGGCAGTGACGGCTGATTTCTTCCGATGCAATGTCCAGCATAAGGCAGATGGTTCGGTTACCGGAAACCATTTTCCCGTCTTCCAACGACACGAGGGCCACAGCATATTCTGCCTCCTCCCATGATCGGCCGGACGATTCTTCCAGAGAGGAATAGATCGAGAAGAGACGCATGTTTGAAAGGGCCGGACCCAAGTGCTGCGCAAGCAGAAGCAGGACCCTTTCATGGTCACTTTGAAATGCATGAGGCTTCCCGGCAAACAAGGCCATGACTCCCACAAACCTCTTATTGTCCCGCAAGGGCACAGCAACGCAGGAATTAATCCGCGCCGTCTCAAACACCATCCGCTCGGCCGGGTCCAACAACTCCGAGCTTTCCGCGACCCACTTGATATCACCGTGCAACGCCCGAGTTAAAAAGCTGGTCGGTGACGAAGACACGGGCAACAGATCCAAATGAGCGATTGTCTCCGTGGAAACATAGAGATGAAGAGTCTCATCCATCTCGTCCCGTGCAAAAAGAATCATCTCATCGTGAGGAACCATTGTGCGAAAATGCCCGGACAGTTCCCGCAAACCCCGTCGGACATCCAGACTGGACCGGAAAGAACCGACCCAGAAAACTAACTGCGTCTCTTCATCACCCCGGCGATAAATGCTGATACGTCCGATGATCTCTCCCTTCTCATCCTTAACGGGAAATACAGAAACCCGCAAATCCAGCAATCTCTCATCCCGCGACACCATCGGCGTCGGATAATCCACAATCGGGCCTTTCGACCTTAAATAGTTCCAGACATTTATCTGCCTCCTCCGGAATTCCGGCGCCACCAGATCACCCCAGACATCCCGTCCGAGAACCTCTTCGCGGGAATAACCAAAAAGCCGTTCCGCCTCGTCATTCCACAAAGTCACATGATTCCGGCGATCATAGACCACAACGGCTTCCGGTGAATTCGCGAGGATATTGTTGAAGAGCTGCTGAACGCGGGTCGAGATATCTTTGACATGATGCGATCGGCTCACGCTTTCCCAGATCAGGGCTGAGACCGATGCGAGGCTCCCGAAAAAGGGAAAAACGAAATCATGCAGCAGGTTATGAGTGTTTCCGGTTCCCAAAATCGGAATAGTCCGCAGTGCAGGAACCGTATTGAGCACATTCGACAACCCGTAAATCCATAGAAGTGAAAGACCAAGGAATAAAGGCCATGGGTGCAGAAAAACCGACCGTCGATGAGCGAACAGCGCCACTCCAATCAGTGCGGAAAACAGTGCAAACCAGAAGTAATCCGCAACGACAGCCATGTCAAAACCGCCCATTGCCAGCCTCCGCTCCAATGGGCTGGGAAACCCGGAGCACGATGGATTTGAGAACAAAACAGGCAGATCCTGTCAAATCCACCTGTTCTTTACGGGCCATCCAACTCTCGCCGGTTCGACGCCCCTCATCCCCATCCTCTCCGGCCATCGACAGGCACGGAGGCCTGTCCCACCGTGATTATTACGCCGGTGGGCCAAGGGTTTCTGCCCGGCAAAGAAAGGTCGAAAGCACGCTTTCTTCACCCAATTACCGGCCCTGCCGACGTCACGCTCGGTGCAATCCGATAACCTCGCGGCCGACCGAGTTTCACCGGGCGCAGGGAAGGACGGATTTTATATTGTTTATGAACTTCCTATCTCACGCCGGATTTCAGTATACGCCCAATCTGAGCGATTTCCAAATAATATGGTTATTTCCCGGTTCGGAAACTGGATTATTCATACGGACCGTATTTCAGCGCCGAATCGATCATTTGGATATAATTGCGTTCCGTTTCCTTCTTCAGAGGGATGTTGATCGGTGCGGCAGTCGGCAGAATGGCATATCCCCCACCCTCTTTGGCGCTCTCCATCATGACACGAACATGTTCATCGATTCCTTGAGGTGTGCAGTACTCCAGCCAACATAGTTCCATATTGCCGAACAGGATCATTTTGTCGCCCACCCGTCGTTTCACCTCTGCCAGTTCAATGTCGCCTTGCGGTGGCGGTTCGATGGGATCGGTGGCATCGGCCCCCATCTCCACAAAACAGTCCAGAACCTCCGAAATCCTTCCATGACAATGGAGACGCACTTTGCCCCCATACCGGTGTATCAAATCAATGATCGGGCGATCATAGTTTACCACCAATTCCTTGAACAATTCCGGTGGAAGATAGGGTGGTGTGGCGTATTCCGGGCCGCACATTCGCCAAAACGGTCCCGCTCCGTGCTGCAGTTGATATTCCAACTCCGTCAGAATCCGCTCCTGAAGGAAATCCATCAACTCCCGCAATTTGTTGCGATGCTCAAAGACCGCCACGAGAAAATTCCCGAATTCGAACAGGTCCGGCGGTGTACAGATCGGATCGGAGATATCGCACAAGAGAATGCCGTTGTCACCGATCTCCCGTTTGGCACGTTCGATCTCGGACATGTCACATCCGCCGAATTCCCAGGGAATCGAAAGGTAACGATCTACATCCCCGATGCTCTTGAACGGATGCTCGACTATCCAGGTCGTGTGCAAGTCGTCATCTACCCGCGTAACAGTCTGAAGGTCTCCCTTTGGGGTATGGACAATGCGTTTGGTATGCACGCTCTTGCCGTCCCGCCACTCAGTTACGGTTTCCGGGCATTCCGCCTTGTTGATCCCCGGCGCTCCGACCATCCAGAGGCAATCGGCATGAGAGCGGATATATTCGCACAGCCTTGCGTAGGACGGCTGCCGGGCATACCAGTTCTCCCGATCCCACGGGTTGATCTCGTAAGAGGAAATCGGAACTCGGTCAATCGGCTCCCAATTCAACAGGCCGACCAGTCGTTCACGTGAGGTCATCGACTTCATCTTCAACTCCTCAAGCGCCTTTCAGTCTCTCCGGATGTTATTCATCAGGATTCCCCTGCAGAATCCGACCAGATACAGAGACCCTGCCACAACCAACAGCGATTCTTTTTCCACAACATTGCAAACCGATTGCAGAGCTTCCAGGGGATCGTCAATCCAACACGTCCGTTTCGCCCGTAATGGGGAACATAGCAGAACATGGCGCAATTCATCAACCGGGACAGCGCGCGGCGAAGGCGCGGTTGTGCAGATCAGTGTGTCGGACCGCCGGACCAGCTGCCGGGCGATTCCCAGGATGTTCTTCCCCCGAAGGAAGCCCAGCAACATAATCCGTGGTTTGTTACCGAACACTTCGGTCAAACTTTGACGCAGCGAGGCCGCGCCGCGTTCGGTGTGCGCGACATCGAGTACGATATCCACCGGCCGGCCCGTGTCTCGTCTCGGAAGGATCTCGAATCGGCCCGGCCAAACGGTGTTCTCCAGCCCGGTCCGCAAGGCCTGTTCCGAGACGGAAGCATGGTGACCCCACTGCGCGCCACGTGCATCGATGATTGCGCAAACAGCGGCGGCGTTCTGCGGCTGGCAGGCCCCCAGCAAACGCAATCGGATTTGCCGGTTTCTTCCCCCTCCTGAGATGACGATCGAACGGCGCCATCTCACCGGTGGCTGTGAATGGATCTCGTATTCCTTTTGGACAAACCGGGCCGGAACACCTCTTTCCCTCAGCCATTTTCGTATGAACGGCAGGAGTTGTGGAACCTGCGGGGCGATAATGCAAGGCACGCTCGGATGAGAAATCGCCAGTTTCTCGGCAGCGATCTTCTCCAGGGTATCTCCGAGCTTGTCGGTATGTTCCAGGGAAAGATGAGTGATGATGGTCGCCTCCGGGTGCAGAACATTGGTGGCATCCAGCCTGCCCCCAAGGCCGGTTTCAATCACCGCCACATCCACTTTCTCCCGCTGGAAATAAACAAATGCGGCCGCCGTCAGCAGGTCGAAAAAAGTCGCAAACCCTCTCCGGCTCTCCCCGTACACATCAAGGCGGTTCTTCATTAAGGTGAGAATGGATGCCAGGGAACGTTTGGAAATCGGAACTTGATTGACGGTGATCCGCTCCCGGACATCATGGAGATGCGGCGAGGTATACAAGCCCACACGCAGCCCTGCCTGTCGGAGAACGCTCGCCAGCATGGCCGCTACAGACCCCTTGCCGTCGCTGCCTGCAATATGGACGGTCCGGTATGACCATTGCGGATTTCCCAGCGAATCGAGCAGACGACGGTAACCGGTCATATCGAATGTCGTATCCGTGTACTTCCAACTGGAAGTCTGTTCATACGAAACAAAAGAGAGGAGAAACGCCAGCGCATCCTCGTATTTCATCGAAAAATCACCCTGCCGTCCGACCTGTGGGTAGGAATTGACGCGCGAACCGGTTCGGGATAGGATGCCGCACGGTGTTGGTCGCCGCTTTGTTCTGCTATATTCGCTTCCCAAGCGGCATCTTCGCCGACCGAGACAATGCGCGAAAGATCTTAGGATCCTAGCCGAACGAAAGCCGGAATACAGGAGAGCTGCCATGTGCGCTGAAAAAAAAGTCACTGTTCAATCCGATGAAACCATTGGAAAAATCGATGTCGCAGAGAGTGTTGTGGCCCTGATCGCGTTCAAAGAGGCCATGGAAGTCGATGGGGTGGTTGGAACAACGGGCGGGATCGTGGATGATATCGCTTCGTTGGTCCGCAAGGGCGATACCCCGAAAGGGGTCCGCGTGACCCGCGACGAGGAGGGGAAACTGGTGATCGACGTTTCGATCATCGTGGAATACGGCAGGGACATCCGTCAATTGGCGTCCAATCTGCAAGTGCGCGTGATGGAGGAGGTCGAGAAAATGACCGGGGCACGTCCCAAGTCGGTCAATATCAACCTTGTCAATCTGCACATCCCGGCATCCAACAAGAAAAAAGAGCCGTCGGAAGCGGAAATGGCCGTCCCGGCAGAGGGCGAACAGCCCTCCTGATTTGAATTACTTCTTAAAATTGTCACGCCCCAGTCTGCCAATTGCAGGTTAGGGATTGCGGATTCAAGAACCATAGGGGCGCACGGCTGTGCGCCCTTTGTAATACAACCCTGCACCCTTGGAGTGCGGCAGCGCATCTGCCGCCTTTTCCCCATATCCCACCGGGAGAGGGTTGCGGTGAAGGGGGATTTCCCCGCGAAAATTCATTGCTCGCAATCGGCGGATGTGGTAATCTCGTTGTGGATGGAAAACCATGAGATAGAACGGTGACGATTGTTTCGGGATCAGGAAGCACGGTGTGGCTTTCGAACAATCTGTCAGCGTCTTCCGCGATCCAGGTGCAATCTCAATCTATGACACGGAGCACAGCGAGAAGGAGGACAGGTAGTTGACCCTCGGCATTTCATCAACCGGAGATTTGCTTGTTGTCCACCATACTTTTGAACGGCTTGACCGGAACAGGGCAATCATTCGCATTATATCAAGCCGAAAAGCAACCAAGCGCGAACAAGAATCCTATAAGGAATGATCTCATGAGGAAGGAATACGATTTCTCCGAAGGCGAGCGCGGACGATTCTTCCAGGAAGATGCGACTTTCCATGTTCCGGTATATCTGGACGAGGCCAATCGCGCTTTTGTAGAGAAAATCGCCCAGCGGAAAAATGTGGATGTGCCTACTGTGGTGAACGAGCTGATCCGGTCGCACAAGGAGATTGTGGGGGTGGTGGAAGTAGGGGAATGCCACAATCGAAGAGGCCGAAGCCGTCACCGGAAACTTGGAAAGCAGACATTTGATGAGAGTGTGCAGAATTCCCTGTCGCAGTCCCTAAAAAATATATAGAGCAGGACAAATCAGACTCTGAGAGGGAGATACTTGCTATGACAACACAGCGTTATTCGGTTACTCCACACCCCATTGAGACAATTCTGACTTGGGTCAAATCCGGCGAAATCGCTATTCCCGAGATCCAACGCCCATTTGTCTGGGAAGCTGTCAAGGTTCGTAACCTTCTCGATTCGCTCTATCAGGGATACCCGATTGGCTATTTGATCGCTTGGCGCAATCCTACGGTGCGGCTGAAAGATGGCACGCATGCTGCGGGCAAGCGCATTCTCATAGACGGCCAGCAGCGTGTGACAGCCCTTATGGCGGCGTTGATGGGCCGTGAAGTCTTGACGAAGGACTACGAAACGGTCCGCATCCGAATTGCATTTCACCCACAGGAAAACCGATTTGAAGTCGTCAATCCGGCCATCCGAAAGGACACAGCGTGGATTCCCGATATCGCCGAGGTCTTTGCGCCGGAGTCCAGTATCTTCCAACTCGTGAAAGACTACTGCCATAAGAATCCCGACGTCTCAGAAGACGCCATATCTCACACGATCGAGAATCTCCACAAAATTACGAATAATCATGTTGGAGTAATCGAGCTCGCGAATGATCTGGACATCGAGACAGTTACGGAGATATTTATCCGTGTGAACTCGGCAGGAACCGAACTATCGCAGGCCGACTTTGCCATGTCGAAAATTGCGGTGAACGAAACTTATAGTGGGAACATGCTGCGCAAGGCCATCGATTACTTCTGTCATCTTGCCGTTGCGCCCGAGTTTCTGCCGAACATTGAGAAAAATGACAAAGCCTTTGTAAACTCGGAGTTCTTCCAGCCAATGCGTTGGCTCAAAGACACAAACGACGATATATATGACCCGACTTATACCGATATGCTGCGCGTTGCGTTCACGTCAGAATTTGGACGCGGCAAGCTTCAAGACTTGGTTGCACTTCTTTCAGGCCGAAACTTTGAGACGAAGCAATACGAAGAGGCTATCATCGAGGAATCCTTCCACCGCCTTAAGAGGGGCATTCTTGCCTTCATCAACCAGACACATTTCGAGCGGATCACGATGATCTTGCGCTCGGCGGGCTTCGTGACAAGCAATTTGATTGGCGGTTGCAATGCAGTCAATTTCGCTTATATTCTTTATTTACGTGGGAAGGCTGAGAAAATCCCTCCGGCCGATATTGAGCGTTTAGTCCGCCGATGGTATGTCATGTCCATCCTGCGTGGTCGCTACATCGGGAGTCCTGAGACGGCCTTTGACTTCGATATCCGTCAAATTGAGTCACACGGTCTGGCAGCTTACGCGGAGTTGGTGATTGAGAATGAACTGCCTGAGAGCTTCTGGACTGGGATGCTGCCGCAGATAATGAACACGTCTTCGTCGAGGAGTCCATATTTTTTATCTTACCAAGCGGCGCAGGTAAAGCTTGGCGACAAGGGATTTCTCTCTCGGGACATCACCGTGTGTGATTTACTAATGAATCACGGCGATGTGCACCATGTATACCCGAAGAAATACCTGAAAACACAGGGCATTTCTCGTGGAAGTTACAATCAGATCGCGAACTTCGTGCTCGCTCAAAGCGAGATCAATATCGCCATCGGAGACAAATCCCCGCATCAGTATTTCAGCGAACTAGCCGAACAATGCAACGGCGGGAAAAAGAAATATGGCGGAATCACGGACAAAGCCGAAATGCGCGCGAATTTACGGATTCACTGCCTGCCCGAGTCCCTCCTGGATGGTGTTATTCCTCCCTACGAGGATTTTCTCGAAATGCGACGCAAACTCATGGCGGAGAAGATCAGGACTTGGTTCGATACTTTATGATGATTATGCTCGCAGATTAGAGACTCCATTTTTGGGAGATCGGAATCATTCAGAGAGGTGGGAGTGTCGTAAGTTTTGGCCTCCGTATTGGAGTCCCAAAATGAAATCCAGCGAACTGGTCCGGCTGCTTAAGTAGCAGACCCTCAAAGTGGTGAGAGAAAGAATTTTCGGCAGAGAGCAACGATGATTGACTCCCCTACTCCCTCATCATCGAAGCCACCAACGAACCCGGCTATTCCCCCCATCCGGAGGAATTCATCGGGATCGGGCATTCGGTGAAGGATTGTCTGTTGGAGGCTGTATGCAACATGAAGGAACATAATAGAATCCTCCGGCAAGAGGGGCTTCCGCTTCCTCCACTCAATCCCGACGCGAAAATCATTGGGCAGAATAATCCAGGGTAGGATAGCGCATCAGGTCTCGCGTCCGGCAATTTCATGGTATCAGGTGTTGAATAATTTCGGTTTTTCTGGGAAATGAGAAGATGGAAACGAAATTGAAAATGGTCTATTGGAAAAGTGAGAAGTTCTGGGTGGGCAAACTGCTGGAACATCCCGAAATCATGACGCAGGGAGAAACGCTCGAGGAACTGGAAGAGAACATGAGGGACGCCTATATCCTTATGACCATGGAGGATGTTCCTGAAAATCACGGGGTGAAAGAACTGGCTTTGAAGGTATGAAGAGAAGGGATCTTCTGAGGCGAATCACCTCTGCAGGATGTGTCCCAGTGCGGCACGGTTCCCGGCACGACCTTTACAGGAATCCGAAAACCGGCAAGAAGCAGCGGATTCCCCGGCATGATGAGATCGACGAGAACCCGGCAAAGCACATCATCCAAGAGTTGGCATAAAGTGCCGCTCCGGCAAAAAATCTCGACCCGAAGATCATTGTGCAAAACGAGAAGAAACCGGCGGGTGTTTGATTCCCGGATTCCACGCAATCATCAATGACTCGCCGCCCTGCGTTTCGCCCTGGCTTATCGCCGCTTCAAAGTCAGAAGACTCCAAAGTACTCCCCAATATACCGAACTGCCACATAAAACAGGATCACCGTCAGCATAACCTTCAACCACCGGGCCGGGACAAATCGCTGGGTCTTCGCTCCAAAATACATCCCCACTACCCCGCCCAGGCCGAACAGACCTCCCAGCAACCAGTCCGGAGTCACCGCCATCCCGGTCGATTGATAAAACACCCCGGCTGCCTCGTAAAACACGACGCCCAAAACCGACGTGACAAAGGTCCCCATGAGCGCCGCTCCGGCGACCGCATGAACCGGTAATCCGTAAATGGCCACAAAAAACGGCGCAATAATCGCCCCGCCACCGATCCCGTAAATCCCGCCGATTACACCGACAATCAAGGACAACATGAAGATCCCCGCCGAACCGCACCGGTACGTGTGATCCTGAAATTCAAACGCGATCTGCCGCCAGGTGAAATCCCTGATTTCGACTCGCCAATTCGCCCGATTGTTGGAAACATCGGCCTGTTGCGTAGCCCGCGCTTTGAGAACGTCCGGCAGCAGGCGCACCGCTATGTACAGCAACACGCAACCGACAAACACCTTGAACGGCTTCGGATCCGGAAGACAGGAAAGACGGATAATGCCACCCACAATCACGCCCGGCCCGGTTCCGGCTACCACCATCCAGGTCAACGGCCACACGAGCCGCCCTTCGCGAAAATAACGATAAATCCCACTGGGAATAGCCACCACATTGTAAACGAGGTTCGTGCCGCTGACCGCCGGACTGATAAATCCCAACACACTCATTTGAAAGGGTAGTATCAGGAACGCACCCGAAACACCCGCCATAGAGGTGAAATAGGAAATAACCATGGCGACCAATGGCGGCAGCCAGATCGGAGTATCTACACCGGATACGGGAAAGTGCATGTTTTTTGATCGTCTGCAGAAGAGCGGAATGTTTGCCTCCCCCGAAGGTCGGGGGAGGTCAGGTAGTAGCTGACAAGTCCGACAAACTCAACCCAAACTTCCCTCGCCGCCTTCCCTCATGCTTTCCGATTTATCTTCACCCACAGTTCGATGTACTCGCACAGAAGGTTGGCATTGTGGACAAACTCGCCGCATGAGATCTGTCCGTCACGGACCCAGAAACCGTCCGCCCGAAGACTCGCAATCACCCCCCCCAACTGGTTTTCAAGCGATTCAAAACGCGCCTTCTCCTGATCGGGGGTCATGGAATCCCGTTGGCGAAGATAGGCGTTCCTTCCCAGTTCGGTCAGTTTTCGGTAATTCTCTATGGCGCTGACACCATAATTGACCGTCCAGTCATAGTTAGGACGCAGATCAACCTGCTCATAGACAATCTCACGATTTTTGTTGACATAGATGGGGCGATTTGTGCCGATTTCGTAGAACCGTGCCCACACGCCCGGTTCGATCTGGGATTTCTCCAGCCAGGCAATCGCAGCCGGGATGGGTTTCAGATACCGGTCATCGCCGGTTTCCAGGTAGACATCGATCAAGATTTGAATGACATCGGCTGTGACAGATGAGCAGCAGGCAGGCGGTTCGAACCACCGCGCGGCGGCCGGTTCCCCTTCCAGGGTATATTGCTGTGCCCATCCGGGATGAGGTTCCGGCAGTTGGGCCTTGATCAGCCAGTTGGCGGCGCGCAGAACAGCCGTCAGGTAGCGGGAGTCTTCATATTGATGATATCCCCGGAGGAGCGTTCGCATGGCATCGGTCCCGGCGCGATCGTTCAGGGTGAGATACTGTTGATAACCGGTACTCTCCGCCGGATAAGTCTGCGGCCAGCCACCCTGAGGATACTGGGCAGCCAGAAGGAAATCCAACCCCTGCCGGGCGGACTCGTGATACGCCCGTTCCGTGGTCTCCCTGGCCATTGTCATCAGGAAGTCAATAGCGCCCTGCGTTGTGCGATCATCCAGCGTGGCCGTGCAGAACAGGTCGGCCTTTTCATGATTGCCCCGATCTTTCAGGTAGTAGTATTCGGCGGGTCCCTTGGCATCGAGCCGGATTTCATACCACCACCCGCCGTTCGCCAGCTGGCCTTCCCGCAGAATATCGGCGGCTTCTTTGGCAATACGAAGGAACCTCCGCTCGCCCGTGGCCTGATGCGCCCGCAAATAGACCTCGCCGACGGAGGGAGTCGCGGGCGGCTGGACTGTGATCTGCCATTCATCACACTCCTTATACTCGCCCCACCGTTTGGTCAGATCCTCCGAATAGGCCATCGGCCAACCGCCGTGGACACGGAGCGTCGCAAACGCATCCAAAGCACGTTCCAGCGTAAGTTGCGCCTGCATAGCAGGCGAATTCTCAAGAGCCTCCGCCGGTACGCTCGCAATTCCGCCCCGCCCCGATGTCCGGCAGCTGGTTGACAACACCACAGGAAGCACGCCGACACCGATAAGGATCACCAAACACCACGGACACCGGAATATCTCTCTTCTCATGACGTTTTCCATCCCTTTCACTGTTCGATCCCTTCCTGTCCAAATGCCTCATTTTACACCCAAATCGAGCGGACCGATACTACTGACGAATCTCCAAACCAAGGGGTCACGCCGAATCAGGCAATTTCTTCGACTCAGCCTTTCCCCGTCAGCTCGCGATAGAACGCCGCGAGGCGAGTCATCTCCTGATCCCGGTTTGCCTTCTGCTCGGCTAACTTTCGATTTCGCATTCCCCATTGTCGGCGAATACTCGCATTTCTCAGCAACTCCATCATCGAGTCCGCCAGGGATCGCTCATCATCGGGTCGAACCAAAACTCCATTTTCCTGCGGACTTACCCATTCCCGATAGGCGGGCAGATCACTGACAATTACAGGTAATCCCGCCGCGAACGCCATCAGAAGCGAATGCGGAGTGCTGTCCACATCCGGGATCGATACAAACAGATCGCAAACCGAGAGCCAGTCGATCAGTTCATCTTCCCCTACCCAGTCCAGAAAAAAAACCGCGTCCGATATTCCCAGATCATCCGCCAATTTCAGGCAACGGAACCACTCAGGCCCCTCGGCAAAACAGACCAGGCGGCTGTTCGGGACGGATTTTCGGGCGACCGCAAACGCGCGGATGATTCGGTCAATGTTGAAATACGGGATCATCCGTCGCATGGAAAGAACCAGCAGGTGACCTTCCGGGTTCAAACGCTTTAAAACTTCAGGCGTCGGCTCCGTTCGATATCGATCCAATTCCAGTCCCCACTGGATCTCCACAACTCTCGCCGGACGCCCCAGCAGATCGGTTACCGCCTGGGAAAGCGCGCGGGCATCGGTGGTAATCAGGTCCGCTTTCGACAGGCTCCATCGCACCAGAGCGCGAACCGGGCGGCTTTGATTCGGCTGAACCAAAACATCCGCCCCCCACGCAGTTTGGACAAGCGGGTGGAAGCCCGACATGGCTGCCCAATACCCGTAGCCGGTAAGGTTGTGACCATGTACTAAATCAGGACAGATCTCGGCAATCCGTTTTCGCACGTGATACGCCGCGAGGAGATGCCGAAACGGTCCGCCACCCCTTTCCGGCGCAATCCGATGTACAAACACACCCTCCATCTCAGCCGGTCGGTCGGTCAGAAGATGTACCTCACAGCCCCTCTTGGCAAACCAGGGAAGCATGTAGTGATTGTGCCGCGAAAGACCGTCGGCGATATAACATAAGCGCAGATTCATTTTCTCAGCCACGCTTTGAGACTCCAAAGGCCGCGCCAAACCGGATGCATGAACACCGAGTTTCGGTACGGAACCCGTTCCGGCCCGAATTGTTCCTTGAACTGAATCACCCCCTCCAGCCCCGCGCTGGAACCGAAATTGTAGGATCGACATCCCCGCCGAACCGCATCCTCAATCGTACGGCTGATCAGAAAGTTGTTTGCATGAACTCGGCTGAACTCCAGGTTCGATGCGCCGCTCCAATAATGCGCTTCTGTCGGTGAATAAAAAAGCAGCGTCCCTGCAACAATCTCGCCTTGAAACTTGCACAACCACAAAGAAACCTGCTCCGCCGGTGCGTCGATCCATTGATCCAGGAAGTCGGGATCAAATGCCAGATCGCCCGCCCAGCGTTCCATGGACAGGCGATAAAGCCTTTTGTAAGCCTCCATCCCACGCGCGCTATTGTCGATGAATACCTCCAACCCATGGCGTGCGGCTTTGCGGATTTTTGTGCGATTCCGCGCTGCAAAGCAATGCTCCCAGATATGCTCAAACCCCTGAGACAGGTCCAATATATGCGTTTCCATCTCGCGGAACCGATCCGGTTTTTCAGAGTATGAAGCCCCGGGGCGACAAATGATGGAAACCTGAGGTCGAGTGATATTCAGAAGCGATTGAATCCACCGGCGTTCTTCCTCCTCGGTTGGAACCCGTTTCGCAATCCATCCACCATAGGTCCCCCACGGCATAGATTCCAGCGAGACAATCCCCGGCCCTTTTCGAACAGACACCAGGGGAAGCAGAAATCGGGCGCCGCCGGATTGGAAAATTACGGTCTCATTCTGAAAGGCGGGATGGAAACGACACAGGGCATTACACCAGGCGGGAGTTTGAAAAAAGGAATAGACTCCCACTTCACGCAAGTGCGCCAGCCATTCGGCTTCCGATACGCCGCGGAACACCTCACATTCTAAAGAGGGCATGGCACAAATACCCACTTGGCTTCCCTCTTTTCCCTCTCTCTCCGGGAGAGGGCCGGGGTGAGGGACTCTCCGGGCCGCTACGAATCGCGAGAAAGAATCAATTCCGAGAGGGTCAGAAGGCTGTCGATACCATCGGGATTCTTACTCGATTCACGTAAATTGTTCAACGACTCCCGGGCACGTCCGATATATCGCCGCGCAAGATCATACGAGTATTCCAGCGATCCCTCCTCCAGCATCTGCTTGCGCAATTTCTCTACGAATCCGCCCGAATAATCCACTTCGCGGATTGTCTTCAACAGATCGGGGCGTCGTTGAAGCAGGTGGATGAGGGGCAGTGTCAATTTGCCGTTTCGAAGATCGCCTCCCTGCTCTTTGCCCATCGTGCGCAACGTGGAGGTATAATCAAGGATGTCATCGACAATCTGAAAAGCCATCCCGATATCCAGTCCGATTCGGGAGAACATCTTAACCGTGCCCGGGCGACACCCGGCCAGTTCCGCCCCGGACTGGGTGCAGGCGGCCATTAACGCAGCCGTCTTGTTCTCAATGGTCTCCAGGTACTCCGTCTCCGATGTATGAAATCCATGGACATGACGCAGTTGTTTGATCTCCCCGACACACATTTGACCGCTCGCGACCGCCAGAGCCTCTTGAGAGGCAACCGAACGGCTCTCCAAGACCAATTTCAACGCTTTTGAAAAAAGGAAATCGCCCATCAGCACGGCGATGGAATTGCCCCATCCGTGACAAACCGAGACAAGCCCCCGCCGCATTTCGGCTTCGTCAATTACATCATCGTGAGTCAGCGTGGCAAGATGGACAAGTTCCACGGCCACGGCCACCTTCCGAACCGAGGGACTGTGCGCACCAAACGAATGGGCGGAAAGAAGCACCAGACCGGCCCGAATCCACTTTCCCTCCGTGCCCAGAAAATGACGCCCGATTCGCTCGACAATTCCCAGACGATACTCTTCCGGAATATAGGCCCCGCTGCCGGTAAGTATCTCGTGAAAGTAATTTCGTTCCGACGATGCCAAAATCATTTCGCGGTAAAGGTCCTGGGCCGCAACCATCTCCTCCGCAATCGGTTCCCAGACCTGCGCCAGACCGACAGAAGTTTTTCTGCTGGGCGACAATCCGGGGGAAAACGAAATTGCTGGGGAGATTATGCTCATAATCCGCCTGGAAGGGATCAGATCGGGCCTTCCCAGGCCCGATTTAAGGCTACCGATGTGCAACGCGCTGAGTCAAGATTGCCGTACAGTCAAGAGATCAGAAACCGGCTATGGCGTCGAAATCCGTCACACCCGCAAGAACCTTCTCCAATACATGCCTTTTCAACACACCCGGCCTTGCCGAGGCCGCTATACGAAGAATCTCTTCTTTGGGTCTGTTTGCGGCAATGGCCTGTTTGAGATCGCCCGAAATGGACAAGACCTCGAAAACACCGGTTCGGCCACGGTACCCCGATCGCATACACTCCTCACAACCTGTGTGGACATACACCCGCGCGGAGGCAACAGCATCGGGAGACAGACCAAGCCGCTCCAGGTCCTTCGCCCTTATCTTGCCCTCGGTCTTACACGCCGGACACAATTTTCGAACCAATCGGACAGCGACTATCAAATTGAGACTACTGGCGAGCATTTCCGGTGGAAGGTCGTTGTTAAGAAAACGCTCCAATGCATGTACCGTATCGGCGCTCTCCAGGCAAACAATCGTTTGCCGATTCGTGGAGGAAATCCCCAACAAATACTCTGCGCTCTCGCGATCCCGAATTTCATCGACAAACAGCACATTCACATTCTGGCGAACAACGGCTTCGATGATCTGTCTGCCATACATCCCGCCCCGACCTTCCTCAATCTGAGTAACCCCCGGAACCTCCGCCTGAATGCTCTTTTCGATGGAGGCCATGTAATGACGCCCGTCGTTGAGATAGGCCAGCATGGCATACGCCAGAGTCGTCTTGCCCGATTTTGGCGGCCCAGCAATGACAATCATCCCTGACGGCTTTGCCAATTCTTCCTTGATGATCGTTTGCTGACGATCATTCAAACCGATTTGCGCCAGGTTCGGCAACGACTCTCGTCGGTCTGTCAGACGCATTCGAAATGTCTCTCCCAGATCGCCGGGCGTAATACTCAAGCGGATCTCCACATCCGCCTCGCCGAGACTGGAAATGAAATATCCTTTCTGGGGAAACGGCGCGGAGGCTTCGATATTCGCTTTTTTACGGGCAATAGGAAGAAGGAACTTCAAGGTTGACTGGGGAATCTGGAAAACCTGGTATCGAATCCCATCCACCTCAAAAAAAACAGTCAGGTCCTTCCCGTTCGGCTCCATCACCACCTCTTGCGCACGGGACCGGAACGCATGAAGACAAAGAATCTGGAACAGTTCTTCCTCGGACCCGGTTTCCAGGGACGAAGCGGAACCCATCGCTGCCAGCATCCGTGCGCGACCGACGATTTCCTGGCTGAGGGTGAACACAGGCCGGATGGGAGCCTTGCAGCTGGGGCAATGATGGTAATCGTAATCCGTATAGTCGCTCGCTCTGGCCAGGTTGTATCCGCAACGCTTGCAGCGGGGCACACGAATCTCCTGGAATGTCCGCATGACCAGGTAAGCCAGGAAACCGAATATGCCCGTGAAGAACGCTATTGTGCTCCAGTTTGGCCCCATCATCGTGCGTCGGGAAAAATCGTGCCGGACATAGCGCCAGGGCAGATACCAGAGAACAAGAACCGCTCCGATCACAGCCGCCATGTAAAGCCAGTGTTTCTTGAAAAAATCCTTCCAGGACCCGGAATAATAGGCCCGTTTCGCATCCCAGAACCAGAATCGAACCTTTTGCTTCGTGGTCCGCTGCGGATTGGCAATCCGCTCCGGAGAAACCGTGGGGATAGGGGCAAACGTAGGAAATCGAGAGACGCGGGCCAGACGAGCGGAAATTCGGTCAAAGAGGTTCTTATCCGCCCCGGCAAATTCGGCATAGTGAGGAACCGCCAGACGGAATTGCCCCATCGCGGCATCGAGATCACCCAATTCCAGATAAACATGCGCCAGATACAGATGGACAAGGACCACATTCGGATCGGCCGCTTGCGCCTGCTCTAACAGGCGCAAGGCTTTCGAAAGGTCCCTGTCGGTTGGGCCGGTTAAAGAAATTGCCTGCCGAAGATAGGCATTGGCCAGCTGGGACGGGCGGGGAAATCCGTGGTTCTGTAGATCCCTGTATATCTCCGCCGCTTCCGCATATTTCCCCGCCTTCATAAACCCCTCCGCGACGGAATCGAGATACACGGCTCTCACTTCACGAATCCGCCGGGCCTCCGCTTTCAGCCGTTCCAGCACATCGGCAGACTCGATCAATCCTTCAATCTTCACCAGATTGTCGGCATCCGACCAGTCCAATTCGGCCCCGGAACGCCTGGAAGACTGCTCGACCCACCGGTCGGCCACTTCCTCAATTCTCCGCTGTCCCTCTTCTCTGATTTTGGGATCCTGGGCGGCGCTGTACGCATCCCGAAACAGCAGGATCGCCTCCAAATGCCGTTTTTCCACCACGAATTGCTCGGCCTGCCCGATTTTCTCCCGGTCAACCAAATGGGGAGTGCGGGATTCAATTTCTTCCTTGCGGACAGTAACACGACCATCCCGTGTTTCAATCGTCACGGAAGCATCATTTTCAGCCGCGATTTCGCCGACAAGACGTTGACCGTTTTTTAAATGAAAGATATACGAATCACCCGCGAAAACCCCACTGCAACAAATCAGTGACACAAGAACCCAAACCCATCGTCTCATCAAAAGCGCTCCGTTCACGAAAGGAGTCGAATTCATCGGATTGAATCATTACTTGGAATGTATCATGACAACACCCCTCTATCAATGCAGAAAACCGAAGGGATTGCGCCAGACATTCTTCCTTCAGTCCGTGTGTCTGTGCTTACCCTGAGAGCGCCAGCAACACTCCCCCCACCACGACCACATCCTCCCCCAAGGCCGCTCTTGCGATGCACCAGGAATCCCGGAACGGGCCGAATATCCGCCTCCCGACCGCATCTTTCAACCGGTCCCAGAACAGGTCCCCCATGAGAGAGACGCCGCCGCCGATAATCACCTTTTCGGGGTGGAGCAGGGCAAAAACATTCGCGATGGCCAAGCCGAGTGTCTCACAGGTTTCGCCAAGGATGGTGAGCGCAAGCGGGTCGTCCATCTCAGCCGCCTTGTAAACAATCTCTGCAGAAATCTCTTCCAGATTCCCATTCACCAGGTTCGTGATTACCGAGGGCTTGCCGCTTTCCAGGTATTCGACCGCGCGTTTGGCAATGGACCAGCCGGAGCAAATCCATTCCAGTTTTTCGGGTTTACCGGTCACGGGATGGGGAACCCAATTGTGGCCGATCTCCGCCGCTCCAAGCCCCTGGCCCTCGTCGATGATTCCCTTGTGAATCCAGCCTCCACCGATGCCGCTTCCAATGGTTATGTAAAATACTCGCTCGCATCCCTTACCGGCTCCGGCAATGGCCTCTGCATACCCGGCGAGACTGGCATCATTCTGGATACGTGTTGGAAATTCCCACTGTTCCTGCGCCCACTGTTGAAGAGGAAACGAGTCCCATCCATCAATCTGATGCGAAACCAGGGTATATCCGCGTTTGCTGTCAACGGGACCACCGAATCCGATTCCGACACCCGCCACATCCGAACGGGAGATCCCTGTTTCCTGAAGGAGTTCGGGAACCATGCCGGTCAGGTCCTGAAGAATGCGTTGCGCGCCGCCGGAGGGATCGACCTTTTTCCGACACCGGCGGGTGAGTTCCGAACCGCCATGACCGGTTCCCACCTGTAGCTTCGTCCCGCCGATCTCAACACCAATCCCGTATCTCGTCATGGACGCTCCTCCTTCGCAAAGATGCCCTCTTCTCTTCCTTTCCATACTTGGAAAGGGGCCGGGGAGTGAGGTTCACGCCGCTTTAAACCGCTCCCGCAACTCCTCCACCAGGTAATGAAAAACCACCCCGTGAACGGCCTCGGCCATGCCCATATCCATACAGGGCACATGCCAGTTCTTCTTTGCGATCTTTTTCAGCTGCCCGCCATCATAGCCTGTCACACCGAATGTAATCATCCCGTTCCGGTTGGCCCATTCAACCGCCCGAAGGATATTGGGGCTGTTGCCGGAACCGCTGATTGCAATCAACAAGTCCCCCGGCGATGCCAGGTTCTTGAGCTGCTCCACAAAAATCCGGTCGTATCCCTCGTCATTGCCCCACGCGAGAATATAGGGGCTGTTGTCTGTCAGACTGATGACCTTGAGGCGTTTCTGTTTCTCGAAATCGGTCAATGTCCCTTTGCCGAGATCCTCGCACAGATGGGAGGCATTTGCTCCGCTGCCGCCGTTTCCGATAATGAACACAAATCGACCATCCTGGTACGCTTTGTGGATGGCGTCTACCAGATCCTCAATCTCGCGTAAATCCAGTTTTTCGAGTTCTCGATTCAGTCTCTCAAAATAGCTTTTGGCGCTCATAATTCCTCCAAGTTTTTATGAAGTCGGCAGGACAGGTCTCTGAGCCTGTCACGATCGCCGATCCTGTATCATACCTTCTCCGGCACTTCCCATGGCTTTCTGTACTTGCGCTTGACTAACCGATTCGCCTCACGATCATCGATAAACCTTTCCGCTTCTCCATCGTAGTCGAGTTTCCTGCCGCCCACGCGGTACGAGATATTTCCCAGGTGGCTCAGGTTAGTAGACAAATGTCCCTCTTCGATATCCGCATTCGGCCTTTTGCGGCTTCGAACACAATCGAAAAAGTTACGGATATGGGCCTTGGTGGATTCGTCACCGGGTCGGGAAATCGTATCTTGTCCCTCGATTCCGTAAATCTCGTATCCGCCGCCGTGACGGCCCAATGTCATCATTCCATCCGTGCCGTACAATTCGATCTTGGTAGCGTTGTGCGACCATTCGGGCATTAACGTGTGGCTGTCGCGGATCTCCTGCGGCGTCTTGATGATGTACTTTGTCCACATCGTCATTTCGAAGACGAGCGTCATATCGTCGAAATCACAGGTAGCGACCTGGGTGTCCGGGCAATCACGTCCGTCCTGCAAAACGAAAAGTCCGCCGGTTGACGAGACCGACTTGGGGTATGTTTTCCAGATGGCCCAGCGCGCGAGATCGATTTGGTGAATCGCGTCGTTAATGATATCTCCTCCGGAATAATCCCAGAACCAGTTCCAGCATCCGCCATAGTGGCGATTTCGGTTGTAAGGTCGAAGCGGGGCCGCGCCCAGCCAGGTATCGTAATCCAATCCTTCCGGGACCGGCTCATCGGGATGTGGTTCCAACGGTCCTTTCCAGAGGATGTTGGAGACCCGCACAAAGGGAATCTTGCCGATTTTGCCGGAGCGAAGAAGTTCCACGGCCTCGCGGGCATATTCCCCGCTGCGGGTTTGTGTGCCCACCTGGACAATTCGCTCGTATTTTCGTGCCGCCTCCACCATCTTCCGACCTTCCCAGATATTGTGCGACGCCGGTTTCTCTACGTAGACATCCTTTCCGGCCCGGCAGGCGGTAATTGTTCCCAGAGCGTGCCAGTGGTCCGGAGTGGCGTTCAGAATCGCGTGAATCTCCGGGTCCTCCATCATGCGACGGAAATCGGTTTCTGTGCGCGGACGTTTACCTTGGACTTCTTCGATCTTGTCGATGCAATTACCGAACGCCTTTTGATTGACATCGCACAGGCAGGCAATCTCGACATTCTCGCAACGGGCGAACATGGGAGCCAAATAGCTACCACGCCCGCCGACCCCCATCACGCCGACACGGATTCGTTCGTTGGCGCCGACTGCTCTCAGGCCAGGAGCCAGAATGGAAAGCGCCGCCCCCGCGCCGGCGGACCCGGTCAAGAATCGCCTGCGATTCAACTGCGTCATAGTCCATTCTCCTTCATTGCTTCCTGTTCCCATCCGTTTGCCCCTGATTGTATTGTCTCCGAACGGAATTCCTAGAGTCCCGTAACCGACATCGCCTCTTCTCCCTTCGCCTTGGGAGAGGATCGGGGCGAGGGAATCACCGGATTGATTCTACATCCGAGACTTCCCATTTGTCTTATCCGTGCTGTCTGTCGTATCCGCTTTTACCCCTCAACCTCCCTGCCCCCCTCTTCCTCTCGGACCAAGCACCTCGCCCCAATCCCCGCCGTCGTGATCAACAACACAACGCCAGCTGCTGTCCACCACGGATTCCATTCCCACGTTCGCGCCCACCACGGGTCGAGATTGCCGAGCAGGATATCTTCCCAGATTGCTCCAAGATGGTGCAGCCCCGGGTGCGCATTCTGTTCCACAAGCAGGGCAGGAAGCTGCACAAACACTCCCGCCGCAAGAACCGCCCATGACACAATCCAACGCCAACGAATACGCTCGATCTCCTCCGACAGCCATGGACCAATGACGGACACAAGTAACGGCGTGAACAGGATTGTGTAACGAGGCCCCCAGCAAATCCCTCCGAACCAGTGATGAAATTTCCCGTACCAGATCAGGTAAGCCACGCTGACCGCTGCAATCAGCAATGCCTCGGTCCTTCGTCTACGCCACAGAAACGGAAACGCGGCCAGGGTCAACAGAAGCACCGGAGAATACAGAAACATGGATTTGTTGCTCGACCACAGAAATCCCGGAATGGAAACCAGAAGGCTTTCGCTGAACGCGACTCCCGGCATCTTGTGCTGAAACGGATTCCCGAATCGAATCCAATTGTTTAATCCCCACAGTCCCAATCCCGCAAAACACCATACCGCCCATACAATGACCGGACGCATCTTTGCCCATTTGAAATAATCGGCCATCCGCCATTCGCCATTCGCCATGGATGATCCGACAACCCACAGGAGGATAAACGGCGCCGCCAGAATCCCGTCGATTCTTACCTGCAATAACAGCAGGAAAAACAGGCCGGACAGATGGAGCGAATGCGGTTGTTCGTGAATCCGCAACACCTGTGCCACAGAGAGTGTCAAAAAAAGCGCCGCAAGGGGATTCCGAAACAGGTCCTGACTGTATACCCAAAGAAAACTCCCGCAACCGGCGGCAATCGCGGCAAACAAAGCTCCCTTTCGGTTCGCTCCCAATGCCAACGCAAGGTTCTGTACCGCCAGAACCAGAAAGGCTCCCACCAGAACACTACTGAATGTCACGCTTGTCAGCGCCCATTTCTCCACGCCATCGGGAGTGTCGGCAAACAACAGGCCCAGCCCCTTACCCAGCCAGTGAAACGGAACCAGCAGTATCGGTTGTCCCCAGGCATAAGGCGAAACCGGCTTGCCTTCCGTGTTCATCGCTGTCAGAAATCCCGAATGCGGCATCTCCAGCGACGCTTTCCACGCAAGACTTCGCGCGGTCTCATACGCCAACACCCCGTCTGCGGTATACAAATGGCCTGAAAAGGTGAGAGAGTAGAGAGACACCATCAACACGAACAGCGCGAGGGAGTCGCTTCGGGAACATGAAAATCTGGTCATTCGATGATCCCCAGTCGTTTGGCGCCCGCACCATTGTCCGCGGGGCCTTGCGGGGTATGGAGGAGTACGGCTGGCAGACCCGCGCGCCGCGTCTCGATCCCGCTGCCGGAATGCCTGGACTGAAATCCGACCTCCGGGCATTTTCCCCGGATTGTGTCTTTTTTGTCAATCAACCGCCCGACCTTTACTATGCCCGCATGGGATTGGGCCCCGATGAATGGGAACACCTGCCCTATCGACGGCTGGTCTGGATTCTGGATGATCCGTTTATCCTGGGTAACGATCCGTTTCATCGCGACGATATCATTTTGATCGCCGATCCTGCGTTTGAAACCGCCGTACGACAACGGGGTGGCATTCAGGTTCATTTCCTGCCTGTCGCTTCCGATATTGAACAGCAGGGCACAATCCGGGACAAATACGCCGCGCCGGTGGGGTATGTCGGCTCTGTAAAGAACATGGAGAACTGGAGCAAAAAAGTTCCTCCCGACCTTCGAGACTACCTTGACCGAATCATTGTTGAAAAAGTCCGCCGACCGTCCGTCCCATTTGACCGACTATTTCAAGAGAGTCCCCTTTCTCCGGAACGGCGTGTGACCATGGACGGCCCGCTGGCCTACTATCTTTATGTCATGGCCAACAATCGCTTTCGGATCGAGCAGCTGGAGAGATTGGTTCCCTTCGGACTTCAACTGTATGGCGGAAGCGACTGGCTGTCATTCGTGGAGCATTCCGTTCTGCGATATCGCTACCGGGGCATCCTGGACCCCATTACCGAGACCCCCGATTTTTACCGATCCGTTGCCGTATCCGTTAACCTTCGAAGCCTTCAGGGATTTACCGCGCCGACTCAACGCGACTTCAATGTCCCGGCCGCCGGCGGATTCCTGCTCTCCGCAAACCTGGGTATTGAACCGGCTGCCGCGTGTGTACCGTACTGGGAAGGAATTCGGAGTCCGACTTTCCGAAATGCGATGGAATTAGTCGAACAAACTCAACATTTTTTACAATCGCCGAGTGAGCGAATAGAATGGATAACCGAGGTCCAACAGGTAATCGACCGGCAACACCGTTATGTACATCGGGTGAAACAAATTGCGGAGATTCTGGGCAGCGCTGATTAGTCAGCCCCTTGCGGAATCGATACGAATGTGTCCTCGGGCTTCAATCCGGTCCCGGTTCTACTTCCGTGCTTTGAATTCTCGAACGAATTCGGCGGTCAGATCAAGGTACTTGTAACCGTGCTCGTAGGTGGCTTCGATATGACTGAATTCGGCTAATTCATTAAATGTGGAAATATGAAGCCAGTCCGGGTTGGAGGCCATGGCCGCCTCAAATGTTCCCCGGTAATAGGCGCCCTCCGGCTCATCCGGATAATTTGTGCCGAACTTGGTTCGGTCTTTCCACCCGGCTCCATTGAAACCACCGTGGCAGGATTTGCGCCCTTCATTCCTTGTTTCGTCATACCCCGGCGAAATCGTGGCGTGATGCTGCGCCGGCTTGCCGTTCCGGAAGCCCTCGGTTTTGTTGTAGTCGTCAATATGGCCCCGCATGGTTTTCATGAAGTCCGCAAGTTGGCAATCCTCGATATCCACGAGGGTGTATTCCTCCAGCGAGCGGAACGTTCCCAGATACTCTTTTCCTTTACCATACTGGTAGCTGCCGGACATGATGGGAAAGGCGCTGAGTCCCGCTTGCTCCAGTTTGTCGAATATTCCCTGCCATTCCGCCGGGGTATGTTCGTAAGCCATCCAGACCATCACCACGGGACAGCCCTCTACTTTCAGCATGGCCGGGTGATCTTTGTAACGGTTCAAGAAATACAACAAGTCGTTATACACCATATCCAGGGGGTATCGGCCTCTTTCGTAATCGACAGTAATTTTCAGATTATGATCGATCGCTTTGTTGAATACGATGTCCAGCGTACCGTTTCGTCCGTGCTCCTCCGGCTCGTTCTCCCAGGACACGGCCAGGGCATCAATCAGGGCACGGTTCATCTGTTGCATGTGCTTTTCAATAATGGCGGGGTCCCAGGAATTGTAAGCGCCCACAACCGGATGCAAGCCTTCAAGCCTTTTCTTGCTGATCTCACCCTCTGAGTCCTTCAGAAAACCAGCCTCATCAAACCATATATAGTAATAAGCGAGGACTACTCTGTCCGTAAACGCGAAACCCTGGGATGTTTCCGCCGCTGACGAGCAGGGAATCATCCCGGACGTCAATCCACAATAGACCGCAAGGAGCAACAGAACCTTCTGTTTCATTCTCGTCCACCGTTTCTTAAGAGGTGTTTTTATTGCATGGTCGCCAGTGTATCCGATCCTGTCCATAGCGTCAATCGAGACCCTGGAAGGCTTGGCGAAGGGTCGGGATGGGAACTCGAACCGGCTGAGAGCGGCTCCGAGGGACTTGACAGCCCTGGAATGGCGGGGATTGGATACTCCCAGGTTGAGAAGCCGCGCGATGGGAAGTCGATGCGTCCACAGGAGCCGGTCAGGAGAGAATCGCCCTCCGGCACGATGTAAGTGCGCGAAAGGCTGACACCATGAACAGAAAAGGTTTTACGCTGATCGAACTCTTGATTGTCGTGGCCATTATTGGAATCCTGGCGGCTATTGCAATTCCCAATTTTCTGAACGCCCGAATCCGCGCTCAGGCCTCCCGTTCGATGTCGGATTTGCGAATGCTGCACGAGCTCAATATCACTCGGAAGATGGATACCAACCTGTGGATGCAGGATGGGAATGACAGCGGAGTCGGCCCGATCGAACTCTGCGGTCTGCAGGGAAACTATTTCGGCCAGACCTGCGCCGATTCGCGGATCCCCGGCTGCTACGAGCCTTACCATGACGGCAGAGTGTATGCATTGCTCACGACACCGGTCAGCTACCTGAGTGGAATCCCGATAGACCCGTTCGCGAATGGATTATTTTACGCTTACGGAACGAGCGATTGTCCAAACACAGAAAATGGATCAATGTGGGCGTTCATGGCTACGGGCCTGGATGGGGATGAACTCGATGTCAACTATGCGGGCGGGCCATCAATTGCTTATCAGCCGACAAACGGCCTGAATTCAAACGGCGATATCTGAGCCGCTTACGACCTGAATCGAACGAATGCGCACATGAATTTCCGACTATCTTTCGGCACAACCGGTTTTTCTTTCTTCTAACGGTTAAAGAAACAACACCGATTCAGAAGAATGCAGTACGTCAACCGTGTCCGGAATCCTCCGATCAGTCTTCATCGAGAGTGAGTTTGAAAGCCGTTGCCGTCCATGCCCCCATTCCAACAGTGAATTCATACGGTCGGACATTAGAGAGAGTAAAAACACTCTTGTAGATAACCGGATTGAAAGCGTCAAACAGGCGACCGCAATCAAAATCCGTCAGGCGGAAGAGATTATTGAAAAAAGGCTGAGGGAGGTAAGGCGAGAGGATGATTCGATTGTCCGCCTTCATAGAGGAAGAATTCGAAATCTAAAAATCTCTGAAGAGCAGAGGATTCGAGAGATTGAAGCAAAAAGGCCCGTGTCCGTATCCTTCAGCACAATAGCGGGCGGTGTTGTAAGAATCGAAGAGTAGAGTTCTTCCATGCACCGCGCAAGCAAAACAAAAAACCCGCCGAGATTTCTCTTCGACGGGTCTCTTTTTCGTTCCTTGATAATCGAGCTGTCCGGCCTGGTGAGTTCTACCTGAGAGTGCGCCGTGTTTCCGTCGGCTTGTATGGTCACGATCGGCGGCTTCGGGCTGGGCCGATGCCTCAACCACTTTTTCATCCGCCTCTTCGAGACCGCCGTCGGAACGGCGTAACTCCTTAGAAAGGAGGTGATCCAGCCGCACCTTCCGATACGGCTACCTTGTTACGACTTCATCCCCCTTACCAGCCACTCCTTCGGCGCCTTCCTCCCTTGCAGGTTGGATCAGCGACTTCGGGAGCAACCGACTCGGGTCATGTGACGGGCGGTGTGTACAAGGCCCGGGAACGTATTCACCGCGCCATGGCTGATGCGCGATTACTAGCGATTCCGGCTTCATGGGGGCGGGTTGCAGCCCCCAATCCGAACTGGGACCGATTTTAAGGGATTCGCTCCGCCTTTCGACCTTGCAACCCTCTGTATCGGCCATTGTAGCACGTGTGTCGCCCAGGACATAAGGGCCATGATGACTTGACGTCGTCCCCACCTTCCTCCAGCTTGAAACCGGCAGTCCCCCTAGAGTCCCCGGCATAATCCGCTGGTAACTAGGGGCAAGGGTTGCGCTCGTTGCGGGACTTAACCCAACATCTCACGACACGAGCTGACGACAGCCATGCAACACCTGTCTACCTAAAACCGCCTAGTTTCCTAGACGGCCAGGTCCCTTACGGTGATGTCAAGCCCTGGTAAGGTTCTTCGCGTTGCGTCGAATTAAACCACATGCTCCACCGCTTGTGCGGGCCCCCGTCAATTCCTTTGAGTTTCAACCTTGCGGTCGTACTCCCCAGGCGGGACACTTAATGCGTTAGCTGCGGCACGGAGGGGGTAGAAAACCCCCCACACCTAGTGTCCAACGTTTACAGCGTGGACTACCGGGGTATCTAATCCCGTTCGCTCCCCACGCTTTCGCACCTCAGCGTCAGTTGCGGGCCAGAGAGACGCCTTCGCCACCGGTGTTCCTCCAGATATCTACGCATTTCACCGCTACACCTGGAATTCCACTCTCCTCTCCCGCACTCAAGTCCGGCAGTATCGGATGCGTTCCCCCGGGTGAGCCGTGGGTCTTTCACAACCGACTTACCGAACCGCCTACGTGCGCTTTACGCCCAATAAATCCGAACAACGCTTGCCCTCTCCGTATTACCGCGGCTGCTGGCACGGAGTTAGCCAGGGCTTCTTCTCTGGATACTGTCAAATTCGGGGGGTATTGTCCCCCGGACCATTCATCTCTATCGAAAGCAGTTTACAACCCGAAGGCCTTCATCCTGCACGCGGCGTCGCTCGGTCAGGCTTTCGCCCATTGCCGAAGCTTCTAGACTGCTGCCTCCCGTAGGAGTCTGGGCCGTATCTCAATCCCAGTGTGGCTGACCATCCTCTCAGACCAGCTATCCATCATAGGCTTGGTGGGCCGTTACCTCACCAACTACCTAATGGACCGCGAGCCCATCCTCAAGCGGCAGGTCCTTTCGGATCCCCACCTTTGGTCCCAGGAATATGCAATCCCGGGACATCATGCGGTATTACCGGCTTTTCGGGCCTTATCCCCCACTTGAGGGTAGGTTGCTCACGTGTTACTCACCCGTTCGCCACGCTACCGGCCCCCCCGAAGGGGAACTTTCGCGTTCGACTTGCATGCCTTATCCACGCCGCCAGCGTTCGTTCTGAGCCAGGATCAAACTCTCCATGGTTATTTGTCCAACTTGGTCTCCCAAGTTGTTTCCGTTGGAAAGATGTTCCGAACTACTTATGGCTTGTTCGGATTCTGAGTTCCAGGAAAATCTCCCTTTCGGGAAACTCTCCGGGAGTACGCCATTCGCTCAAAGCGAATAACGACCTCACACAGGCTTCTTGAACAGCTCGATTATCAAAGAACGAAGGATTTGTGATAGCCACAAATCCCGGCAGAAAGACGCTAATCTGAGTTATTTCAAAGGGTTAATTGAAATCTCACTGGAACTGGAGTCAGTTCTATACAGCGCGCCTCCTGCCAGGCAAAGGAAAGTATAACGTTCCTGATTCAAGAGTCAAGTCTCCGACATCATTTTTCACAATTTTTTTGTCGGCCTACGTCGCAGCCATCGAGACAAAAAGAGATAAATCCACCAAAATCAACAGGTTACGAGAATCATCCCGTATAATCTCTCCACCGGCATTTTCATTAAAAAAATTCTATCCTGTCACTTTGAGCCCCCAAATCCGACAATTATCGATTCTTCCCTCGTCATCAAACGATCCGACTCCAAACCCGCCACAAGTCAATGTCAGATCGGTTGCTGTCATTACCGGCTGGTTCATATTATCAAAGAACACCTTGATATCCCCGTTCTTCGTATTTCGCTCGATACGAACCCTGTGAAATGTATTGTCGATCCACCGTGTGCCGGAAGTCCGTGTTTTGGCGATGGATACGCGTGGTTCTCCGTTCACCAGGAAAATGGAGTTGCAATGCTCATCCGCCTTCAGGCCGAAATGCACGTAATAATAGCGCGATGGGTCCTGATACCCGAAAATCACACACATATCCCGGTGGCCGTAGTCCGCCGTGGTGGACATCAGGTCTACTTCCAGAACAAAATCGGATACCATCAGATCCTGCAAAATCGCAATGTTTTGAGGGGAACGGACTGGAGGCTGGTACGCGCTATCTTTCACAATGGCATAGAAGTGATTCCCGTTTTCTTCCTGCACGGCGAACGATGATGGGTCCATCGGCTTCCAGCGTTCCGCTCCGTTCTCAAATGTTTCATTTAACAGCAACGGCAAACCGGTTACTTTTGTCGGTGGCGTGCCCGAAGTGACGCACCCGATCACAACCAATAAGAATGCGGTCGAGACTTTGTGATTCATCGGAACCTCCTTTGTCGGATGACCAGGATGGGGAAGTTTGAACCATGATTCGCCGGATTACAAGACGACTTGTCTGAAACACGGTCCGTCAAATTAAGGGCGTGGCACGGATCGGAGTATTCGGGTCTTTTGTTCGCGGAGAGGAACGTCCTGACACCGATATCGATTTTCTGGTGGAATTCGAGCCGAATCAAAAAACATTCAATCACCTGATGGAACTCTCCTTCTTCCTGGAGGACCTGTTTCCAAACCGGATTGAACTTGTCACCCCGGAATCGCTCAGCCCATATATCGGGCCGCAGATTTTGAAGGAGGTCGAGTATGTCGAGGCTGCGGCTTGAGTATCTGCTTCATGTTTTGGATGATACATTCTATTCGCATCAGGAGATTGCGCCAAATTACCGATTATATCGACAGGGCGACAGAACTCCGCATTTAATTCCGTCAATGCACCCCCGGGAGGCGGATTGAAAAGGATTTCCTTATCTGCGACTATACTGGTATATGGCCATTGACCCACTGAAAGCATATAGACTCCTTCAGAAGATCTTCGCACGCGATGTCCGGGGTAATGACAATCGCGAATTGCTGACCCAATGTTTCCATAGCTCTCTGAGGAAGATGCGGGATTATGAAAGGGTTGAGCTGAAATCAAAAGTGCCTGGAAAGACGTACTTTGCGTTCACTGTGAAGAAAAGAAGGTCTCGTGCTGTCAATACGGCGCTGTTTTCTCCGGAGGAAATACAGTGGGATAAATTTTGTAGCGCCTTGGCCCTCTATGCCAACATTCCCTGAGACAACCTCCTGTGAGAAATTAGTGTAGAAACGGAGGTTAAAGATGAAGATGATAAGAAGACGAAAAGAAAGGTCGGAGGAATGCGATGGGGGAG